>Ga0065711_1030236_pt1 | contig 33174 bp, 18 predicted proteins | sample Hoacrofraction12_FD_59098 | JGI IMG/M metagenome (GOLD analysis project Ga0065711, IMG submission 59098) | Hoatzin crop microbial communities from Cojedes, Venezuela - Epithelial fraction 12 v2 (version 2) | ecosystem: Host-associated > Birds > Digestive system > Esophagus > Crop | place...
CCCTTCTTGGTTCTGTTTCAAGTTGGACTGCATCTTTTTGGAGACAGGCAGACCTGACCCACATACACTATTCCACATACCCATGCCAATGTACTAAAGATAAGCATGATTAACTCGTTCGTCCTCTTGGAGAAAACTTCACTTTTTATTTATTTGCTGCATTGATAACTCTGGTAGCACCATGGCACTTTGAAATTGGGTTTCAAGAGAATACTGGGGAAAAAAAGGTCTGAAAGTCTGAAATGAGAAAGAGGCTGAGGCCAAAAGGGTTGTCTGTATCATCTGATTAAATGAGTTTGGGAAAGCCACAGAAGAGTTGGAAGGTGAAGTGTTGAATTTGCAGTCTTTGAGAAATCGTCTCAATTTGCATGACAACTAAATGCCAAAGTTACAAGTGACTGAAATTGGTTATTTACCAGAAGAAAAATCTACTTAACAAGCTTTCTATGTCACATAACTAACTTTTAATTAAAGCAATTCCCAGCTCTGAAATACCAATTCTGTGTCGGGGAAAAAGACAAGCAGTAAACCTGCCATTCAGCCTTACTGAAGTACTTTACACCAAGAAGCTGCAGCAGCAAAAATATTATGGAATTGACCAGACCATAGAAATTATCCTTTCCAAATCAATGTTTTTTTCATAAGGTGCATGATTCTGTCCCTTTATAGTAAACACAATCTTTGTCATTACATTCAAGACATGCAAGGCAAAAATAGTTTCTCAGACCATTTTCAAAACCTAATTTCTTATGGAATAGAAGTTTATAATTCAGACATATGAAATGGCCAAAATGCTTTTCTGTGCTTTCTTCTACTCTGCCACAAATAACTTACCCTTCTTGCTTTCCAATGGAGACAAGTGTATTTTCAAGCATTATAAGGAGCACCCTGAAGCTGCTTCAGAAGTTACTATATGAGGCTGACTATAAACAAATATCTGTGTGCGTCTTTTAATACCACACATTAAGATTAAAATTACAGCCATTACAGCTCTAATTCTGAAATGTCATTTCACAGCTAAGAATAATAATCATTCATCAAAAGTTTCTGAGGGATTATGTACTGCTTGCTGAGTATTTCCCAGATCCTGCAATCTTTCCAAACTTCTACAATTGAACCTCTTTTCGAATTCTCACCTCCATTTGCATTTCTTGCGTAGTCTGTGTGTGAGAAGCTGGATATGGCTGATAACGTTAGATAACAAAAACAGTAGGGACAATAGTTACAGATGAACCTGTGCTTGGAGATCATTTACGTGGAGTGCTGTGTTCAGCTCTGGCCCCCACAATTCAAAAAAGACATGAACAGACTAGAGAGGGTCCAAAGGAGGGCCACAAAGGTGGTGAAAGGACTGGAGAACCTGCCCTATAAAGGAAAAACTGAAGAAGTTAAGTCTTTTCAGCCTGGAGAAGAGAAGGCTCAAGGAGGACCTCATTACAGTATTCCAGTACTTAAAGGGAAGCTACAAAGAGGATGGAGGATCCCTCTCCACAAGGAGCCACATGGAGAGTACAAGAAGCAATCGGTACAAGTTACACCAGGAGTGGTTTCATCTCTATATAACAAAGACGTTTTTTACAGTGCGAAAAATCATACACTGGAACAATCTCTCCAGGGAATTGGTGGAGCCCTGTCACTGGAGATTTTCAAGATGTGATTGAACAGGGTGATAGATAATCTTTTCTAGGCTCCCTTTCCCATGAAACGTTGGACCAGGTGACCCTTCAAGGTCCCTTCCACCTGAGCTGTTCTATGATTCTCTAATAATCAGCCAGGTCTTGCTGTACGACTAGAGCAAGACCAGGAGCTGGCATGTCCCTGCTTGTGTTTAATTTGGTCATGAGGTCACAGGAGGGTTCAGAGCTCCAAAATGGGGCCACTCGAGGCCAGCCACGGCTCCCTGGACAGTGACATGCAATAGATACAAATAGTTACAAATGCCTGTTGCTTTCACTGTGGGTTCTCTGGGAGGACACAGGGAGTAGATGGTAGTACTAGTAAGGTTCATTTTCTCTTTAAGGCTGGCTGAAATTTTTCTGTTAATTGTTTTTCCAAGTCGAAACTGAGTTTTTGAGAGACCTCATTAAACCTGCTTTCTCCAGCTGTGTGCAGGGATATTGGCTCAGCACTAACTCCATGTGGAAAGCATCTCTCTTTCATTGCCATGCTGCAGCCCCAGGAGAAGCCTGCTCTCCATACCATGTCAAGCTGAGACCTCAAGATGTTGCAGTTGTGCGTGACTGAAATCTGTTATGACACGTCTCAGTCCCAAAAGCTCTGAGGCTTCTCTCACCTCTCCAGCTGCCTTCTTGTGTAAGCGGTTGGATAACCAAACACCAGCTGAAAATCAAAAATTTTCATGAAGCTTCAAACGTGGAAATACTACAGCACTGGGGGAGGGTGTCACAAATTAGGAAGGATCACAGTGGGAAGCAAACCTACAGAGACACAGAAATCTGATCACCTCCAACATAGAGAAAGGGAACGAGAGCCTCACTCCTGCAGCTCAGCTCTTGATTAATTTAGACACATTAAAATGCAATTAAAGTGATCTATTTTTGTATAACTATCTGATGGAGGACAGAGCTAAGTCTAACTTGCAGGCTGGCCAGTAAGAGGAGTGGTGACGCACCAGTATGTTATTGCAATGTTTGATGTCAGGTGATCCAACAGCCCCAAATTCATGATTATGTCTAGCTGCTCACTTTGGTTTGTCATCTTGGTTTTCCTACCTTAAAAGTAATTTAATGTTACTTACTGTCATGTTCTCCTTCTGCAAGAGTTTGTTTGAAAGAACTGCCACGATGCAAGAAACACACTCTAATTTCATATTCTGCCACTGGGATCTGGTAAGGAATGGCAGCAAATGTGCTTCCCTCACTGGTCCAGCTAGCTGGTAGGATTATAGACTTCTGCTACAGCTTAAATGAATAAAAGTCCTTCCAGAATAACAGAAGAAGCAGAAACATGAATTGAAGAAATGTGTTTTCATTTGCCACGTTATCAACCTGAAAACACATCAACCATTTCCTTGCAAGGTTTTTCTTATTTTGTTCTGGTTTTGCATTTTAGAAATGTGAACACAAGCGTGCACGCTCACACATACGCACACACACATGCACACTGCTTGAAACTATGTCCCTGATATATGTCCCTGATAATCTCACCCTTGCATTTTGCAAGCCTAAGCACTCAAAAGCACTATGACTGCCAGTAACAGGTCTATTCTGATGGGCTACCATTTTTATTGCTTGTAACACTTATTTGAAGATGAAGACTAGTGTCTTAGACTTCTTTTGAGGTGTCATTTTTCATCATTTGCCTATAAAAAGCAGTTTCAATCTGACTGAGATTAAAAGGCAGGGGGAGAGGACAACCCTGTGCCTATGTGGGTGGATGCTGGGTTGTACTGGTGTGCTGCTGTAGCTTAAGCGACCCACAGCCCAGCACACCCCAGAGCCCTTGTGTGGAGGTACATTGAGTTGGAGGCAGCAGTCGCAGAGCTGCATGTCAGTTCTGAGCTGGATAAAGCCCTCACAGTCTGTTGCCAGCCAGTGCACATCAAAGCACCTCTGCTGCCTGCTCCAATTTGTAGCCTTGACAGATGTGAAAGTGCAGCTGCACAGACTGAAGAAGCCATAAGAGGCTCCCAGATGGCCTCCCATGAGGCTAAGAGAGACTTTCTCCCATCTCTATGGCACTTTATAATGCTCTGAAAACTCTTGTACTGCATAGACCAACATACTTGAACATGCCCATGTCTTTGTAGACACAGGACTTCCAGCAAACTCTTCGGTTCCTAATTTTAGAAGACCGGAATTAACTTTTCCACCATGACAAATTTCCCATTTCTGTCCTGAGTATTTTGTGGAAAATCATATCCTAAGCATAGGGAAGGACTGGATGCTCTCTTATCCACTGCATCTCAGCTGAATACAATCTGTTACGGGAAGCTAGAGAAAGGAGATATTTATGTGGGTATATTGCTATTCCTGTAGCTCTGCCTGCTATTGGAAGATGCTCAGAGCTCTTGGTAAGGGCAGATGTATTTCCTGATGAGTGGACAAAGTTTAGGACAGAGACAGCTCTGAGGGCCATCATGCTTCTCAATCCTTTTGTTATGGAGTCCTGCATAACTATCCACTGCTCTCCATGCACCTTGTGGGTGGAGGGAGTGGGTAGTCTGGGTTCACTAACCTCTCTCCTCCTTGCCTTACAGCTTGAGGAACCACAAGGTTAGTCAAGCTCACAAGGTCAAGTTACACAAGGTCAGAGGTAGCCACTGAGCTGAGCAGACAAAAGGAATAAGCTGTTGTGCCTCTGCGTTAAAAATTATCTCAGTACAGTATCCAAGTTCTTGCTTGTTAGTCTCCAGCTGCCAGGAAGCCCCCAGGGATGGCCTCCAGCTGGCAGTTTTGTGGCATGGCAATATCTCAGGAGAAACCAACATCTCAAGAGAAATCCTGTTCTGTTGGTGCCTGAGCTGACTATTGTATTATTATCAATATTATAGATATTATTGTAACCTGCTAGATTGAAATGAGCTTCCCTCCACAGCTTTATGGAATGGATTAATATGGATAATATTCAGAGTGACAAGAACAGAGTGATAACAACCTGTATGTTGCTCTAATGCTGAAACATCAGATGACTTAAATGTGGGTGCTCAATGTCTTACCATCAACAAGGGCTTTAAATGGCAACTTTGGGCATTAATTTAATATCTCTGCTTCTAAAATAATGGAAAAGAAGAGGTATTATCAGCTCACTTTTTTTTCCCCCGCAGAACAGTCTCAAACCAGCAGCTTTCTCAGAAAGCTGCACAGAAGGTGGGAAAAACGGGAGCAAGAACAACTACAGTCACAGTGCAAAGGCAACCTCACTGCCCAGCTGAGAAGACCTGGGTCTGATGGTGGTGGTGATGCCTTCAGGGTTCTCTGATCATTTCACCTCTTCTTTGTTTCGTCTTTCGCCGCTTATATGTAAGAGTTTAGGAGCTGAATGTAGCTTACATTTAAGTTTTTCTCAGTCTAAGCAAGTCAAGATCAGACCCTACATGGAACAAAAAAAAATTTGGGATGGATTTATTGTAAAAGTACAGGTTTCCCCCCTGCTCTCCTCCCATCCCACCCGCTGTTCTACCACCCCCCAATAATTCAGTGATGATGGTTTCCTACTTCAAGACTTGAGCAGATTCATTTTTAGAAAATACGGAGTCTGGGGAATTGTGTGAAAAAAACATAATTTATTCTTATTTTCTTTTAAAATTCAGTGCAATCCCAAGAAGATGGGAGGGTACAGAAGAAGGCTCCAACCAAGCAGCTAAGAATAGCAGCAATTCAGCTCAGGCTAAAAATATTTTCATTTCTAGTGACGGGATCCAGACGTGGAACGAACGCCAGTTCATGTCACTCAGCTCTGACCCAAGCAGATGCGGTGACAGTGTAAGCAAAGAAATGACAATGAAACAGAGTTATAAAACAGTAACTTAGGGGATCAGAAAGCAGCAGCATTCCAGTTCCCACGATGAAGAAACCTAGCTAGCTGGGATCACTCACAAAATAATAAAACAAGACAGTGCTTTTTATATCCGATAGCTTTAATAGCATGGGAATGTCAAACATGCCTTTGCCAGAGATGAATCTCTGCTTTCCAAGCTCCTTTCAGCTCTCCATGTCATCTGTGGGCTCCTGAACCCACTGCATGTTTCCTGCTTTGCTTTCAGCAGAGAGCAGAGCTGGAGAGTTGACAGCGTCTCTGGCCGGCTGCCCCAGCGTTCTGCTGCCCCAGCCAGCTCGAAGGACCACTGGGGAGGACAGTTTGAGAGGGCAGAAGAGCAAGGGGAAATTTCTTTTCCTGGAAATATCTTTGCTGACTTGCATCTTCCCCGCCCTGGTGTTGTTATTTGCAGCACAGCCGTGGGCCTGATGAATACGGGCCAGGAGTAATTATGGTGGGTCCTAATTGCAGGGTGCACACCACGTTAGATAATGCTGAAAGTGGAGGGCAGGGAAAGAATACAGCCTTGTTAAATTCACCCTTGGAAAGATGTATAAGCGAAATCAAAATGTTTCAGATGCATAATATGTTTGGGTACACTCATGGGGACCCCCAGCCTGGGCAATATGCCCTGGCAAGACCTACCATCTCAATTTTAATAGACCTTTGCTTTAGCAGCTGTGCCAGGTGATACTGGGGCAGAAGAATTGGAAGAGCAGCTGACTTGGACTACAGCAGAGGGGAGAGAGAGCCCAGCAAGCACAGAAGAACTGTTTGCGCCTTTTTCCCTAGTTTCCTACAGAAAAAGGACAAGCAGCTCCCGCTTTTGTGCTCTGTCTGTGAACCTGCAAGGCTGAGAATAACCAGGGAGAGAACAAAAAGGCTGCCCTACCGACGCAGATCTGAGGAAGAAGAGAGGACCTTCTTGTCACTCCCCTTAGTCCTTAGAGAAAAACTTCTGGGGCTGGAGGATGATCAAAGTGTCAAGGGAACACAGAGCTCCTTTGCTGCAACGAGCCACATTAGGAGGTGACCCCTGGTACCTTCACCCAGGTTGCTCTAAGTGGACTCAACTAAATTACATGGTGAGAACTGTGGCTGTGGGACTCAAACTCCTTTGCACGGACACTTCCTGGAGACCTGGCAGCACTGGAAACATCTCAGCCTGTGAACATTAGGGATAAAAAGATGAACAAGAGAGATACTTAAGTACCACTTTGGAGATACTTAAACACCACTTCATGGTCTTTTTGGTGTCCTTTTTGTTGTTTGTGAGCTTTTGGGGGCTTACAGCAAAAATGGAGATCCTTGTGCTTATTGAAGGAAGATCTGGAAAGATGAGTAGGGAGCAGGCAGGGTGCTCAGTGTAGTCCAGCATCTTGCAGACTAAGGATGATAACTCCAAAGAGAGTCAGAGCTGTCACAGATATGGCCATGAGTCCAGCTCAATCATATGCTGTTTAAGTCGTACTAAATTGTCAGTCTGTGAGCAGAATAATACCAATAAAAGCTTGGGATAGCTATGGCACATAGTTTCTTGCTTGTGGAACAAGTTACCTCTTAGTTGGGTGCAGTAAAAGCTTGATATATCCTATCTTTACGACACCTTAAATGCACAAGGAACTGCTTTTCTGAACCTGGCCATCCCCTTCCAGAACACAAGATACAAATGTCGTTTTTTTTGGTTTGCTCAAAGTGTAAAGGAAACCAGGACTACCAGAAGAGATGAAGCCCCAGACAGTACACTCATGCTGCCCAGTGCCCTCACTCTTGCAGGAAGGCTGGTGGGTCAAACCGAGCAGGTAATCAGGGAGCTCACACTGACATCTTTACTGCAGCAGTGAAAGATTCTTCTCTTCTACACCTCTCTGAAACTTACTGGTACTTACTAATTGCTGGGCTCCTCATCTTTGCCAAGAATGGTCACAAAGCTGTATTTGAGAAGTACTGGGAGGTAATACTCACAGACGGACAGAAGGAAATGCAATTGGATAAGCTTTGTCCTACTGGAAAAAAAGCTTAAAAAAATCCTCTCTACTAACTTTCTTGTTATTACCAAGACCACTTCAAAACAGGATAAAAATTAAAGATAAAGCAAAAGTGGCTGCTGCTTAGAAGAAGTTATGTTGGGTGTTTCTGCCTGTATTTCAAGTGACAAAAAGTCTATCCAGTTTACAAGAAAACCTACTTGTTAGGAGGTTTAGGCTGCACCCCCAAGAGCAGGCAACGTGCGGTTCTGTCTGGTGATAAACACTGTGAGTAACATTGCAAAATGCATCTGTTCTCCTTCCAGGCTGTCAAAATTTAGTGCTCTAAACTGTAGCAGCCAACCACGTATTTTGATAATGGTAATTCATTCATAGAAGAACTATATCAAAGCTCTTGATAGGTCTTTTGACCTCATGGTAAATCATCTTCCCATTTACAGATGTGTGAGTGAGTTAATTGTGTGTCAGACCAGCCTTGAATTATGTACTTCACCCTGCTTTCAATGTATCTGAACAATGTCCCTGGTCATAGGAGTAAGAGTGCTGAAAAGCACCTTCTTCCTCATAAAATTAAACCTGATTGTATTTCTGTAACACAAGGACTGCATTCAATTGTTCAGTCCTTTAAAATACACAAACAGCTAGTGTAAAACCCTTCCAAAGTGAATGACCCAACAAGCAAGCAATTATTTCACCTACTGCTAAAACCTCCGCTATTTTCCAAATTCCTCCCTTCAGCTTCTCCTCAACCACTGTTGAAAACTTAACGGTCTCTGCAGGCTCTCCAGAAGGAAAATAAAGGCCAGAGTCAAGAAAACACAGAAATTTATCCCATGCCTTCCTCGTTGTTGAAGCTGCAGTATGTGAAAAGATGAACTACTGTGAAGATCAGCACTCATTAAGCTGACCTCCCTCTTCTCTGTTTCTAAATTGTATATGTATAGTTTGGCCATTTTTATCTACAGAGTAGGTGCTATTACAGTAGCTATGAAAATGGAAATTTAATAGTAGCTGTGTGGCTATTTTGAAGATCCAGTTCCATCCCAGGAAATCCTCTATTTTGTCCTGTTTCCTTTCTGGGAAGAAATCTGTGTAGCTGTTGGAAATGCTGGTATGTCATACGCCTGTATCCCAGTCCACTCTGACAACTGCTATGGCAGAACAGCCCTCCTTTCTCTGTGTGGCAAGAATAGTGCTGGAAAACAGCACTGGAAGGAGAGGACAGAGAGGACCTCACTGATCAGGCCTGTGCTCAGCACTCAGTCGTTTCCAGCTCCCCAGCTTGCCCCAGGTCAACAGGCTTAAAGATACATCAGTCCACAAGACTGCCAATCTATACAGTGCTAAAGCTGCCATCCAGATTTTCATGCCCGGATCACTCTGCCTGCCTTTTAAAAGCTTGTGACGGGTGGGGGATGCTTTGTTGCCTATCAGGGTAGAAAGGTTTAGAGGAGACAGGCAGCGATCTCCGAGTTCAGCCCAGGCCCCATCGTTCTTTGAAGTGTGATGGCTCTGCCTGTAAATGAAAAGCACCAGAAAGCATCTTTCATCAGGCTAAAACTGAAAGATAGTTTTGCAGAATATACATATACAAGTAAGCAGGAATGTAGGCCAAGAGTATTAATAATCACTGACTAATGGTCTTTGACACAGTATTAGGGCGGGAAGAAGTAGAGGCTGGGCTTGGTGTAGTCCATTAATCCACCCTAGCAGAGTACCCATGGTTGCAATATTGAATCAGCCCTTTCTGTGACCCGGATAAACTGGGAAAGCAAAATTTCAGGCTGGAAAAAATGTCATTAGTATTTTGCACTGCCAGATCATCCAATAACTACTTAATTTTCATCTGAAGAAGAAAATTATGCCTTGCTCCCCATTCAGCACTTTTCCCCCTTTTGGTATGAAAGCATTTTGCAAAGTTAGCTGCTGGGATTAACGTTGGCTCAGGAAAAACTTCACTCACCACTCTATGTGTTGTACAGAGATGTAAAAACAAGATCCCGGAAATGATGCTGTCTCTCTCTTCCTAACCAGAAGAACAGAGGGGTGCTACATAGGTGGGATGGAGGCACTCAAGCTAGGTGCCAAACACAACACATTCTCATGATGAGCACACCACAATTTTTAATGCTTTTTTCATCAGACCTGTTATTTAGGTAGGACACAGAGCAAGCAAGGGACTACCAGGTCAGTTCCACCCCATACAGTGCTCAAAGCCCCATGCTCCATCTCTGAGAGACCATCTCTGGAGGATCCAGGAGGCTGAAGAACTGTCCCCCAGGGTAGTCACGCAATGATTCGCCCAGAAAGATGGTTTCCTTCAACCCCCTTTCAGGTATTAGTTAGCTTGTGATCCAAAGCTATAAACTAGAAATCCATTGCAAAAATGCACAAATGTTTTTACTCTGTCTATTAAGATTGCAGGTACTGTGGTTATCAAGACTATTGCCTAATCTTTTCCTAGCTCCTGTTCAGTTTTCCCTGAAAAACAGTTGTTTAAAATACCCAAACCCTGTTCCTCCAGGATATATGGTCCATTCCTCTGCAGGAAGCTTCACTGCAGGGACAAGTATAATTTGAATTTCTACACACTCCCTCAACATATGATGTCAATATTCTTTCCCACGAGGGGAACAAGAAGTTCAATCTATAGAAATTTTAATGAAGCATTTCTATTCATAGCATTAAGGATTTCAGTCTTCATTTTTACATGTTCAAGTGCCCCTTGATTCTGGTTGTTTTGGCATCTGTAATGCAAGTCGACTTAGAGCATTGCAGAATGTGCTGGCTTTCCTACAGTTGTACCATAATTTATTGTCCATTTCATGTCAACCATCTGCTCACACCTCACTTTTCTCCCACGTGCAGCCTGGTTGAAATCAGAATTGACAGAATCAATATCTCTGGGAAAACCAGCGAAGTTAATAAACAAGTTAAAAGTGCAGGGATTTTGAAGGCAGCACAGAATTGTTGTTTTCCTGCCAGTTGCCTTACTTTTCCACAGCATATGAGTTATATTTCTCAAAAATGTATCTACAAAAACATCCAAGTACTTTTTGTTCCTGACTTTTTTGGCTGCGCAAGGCAAAATGACTGACTGGCTTTAAAATAATAGCTCTATATATCTTTTCTGAGGTATATGCCTGGCTTAAGCAGAAAGCAAATCTCTGAGTATTGACTGAAAGGTGATTAAATCGCACCTGCTCTAGAAATAATGCTAAAACCGCAACTCACACAATGGGAGGCTGCCCAAAGCCTGTCTGCGCTCCATCATTCTCAGGACAGATTCCCGCTCTCCTTTGAGACAGGGGTGAGTCGCAGATAAAGACTTGGCTGCTGAGCAAGGGGAGCTACTCCTGGGGTGCTCCCCCCAGCCCCCTGTGTCTCCCACGGCAAACACCTCTCCCAAGGTCCGGGGAGACGAAATGCATCAGGGCTTTACCATGCAGCTGGTGGATTGCCAAGCCAGCACACAAGCACGGGCTGGGAGGAGCATTTTAGGAAATGAATACGACTTTCCTGCAATTACAAAGTCAGAATCTAACTCATAGCTCAGTGCGCTGGGACTGCCTCTTGTGCTGGTATCTAAACACTGCTGTATCTCCTCAGCTGCTCCCAGTATCGCTGGCTACTGGGATTTTTCTTTACAGGTACTGGCTTCAACCAGCCTTTATCAACAGGAATGCTGTGGTTAGGTTTGTTCATTTCCATATGAAAAGCACAGACATTTCAGAGCTGAAACAAGAGTTTCTATCCCCCCTCTGCGAAAGGGAGAAGGTTTTATCTATCCATATCTCTGTCATCCAGCACCATGCAGGTATGCCACAGAGTTAGATGAGTTGAATGGCCTTCTCATGAATGCCTTATTTCTGGTGATGCCACCCTGCATAGATATTAAAGATTCCTAATAATCTTGAGTGTTTTACTGCAGGTTTAAACAGTTCATTTCATCAGTTAGCCTGATGGTCAGTTCTGCATGCCTTGCTGCCATGGGCTAGATGTGATGTTTGCAACGATCTTGTGCACAAGTCTTGTTCCAGCAATGCTACAGAAGCAAAATACGCAGGAATGACATCATGTGCAAGGGCAGCACAAAGAATTTTAGTGAGTATGGTTTTCATTAGCTGCAAGGATGAGTCACAGCTTTCCAAAAAATCGGCAGTAAAGTGTGTGGTCCAAGGTAGCTACCTATACACACATAAAAGAGGCAAATGCTGAATACTGGGGGCAGCATATTTGTTTTGTCAAGCAGCAAGAGAAGAAAAATATTCCCAGCTGAACAGAAATAAGAAAATAAAATAGCAGGCAGCAGTCTCCAGGTTTTTAAGCTGTCTACTTCTGCTGTTGAATCCAGGAGACAGACAGGAACTTTCATTGTTTTGAAACTCATTCCTTGATCTTTCCCCTGTGTAAAAGGGAAGGCAAAAGGGTAGCGCAATTAGACCAAGCCAGAATGACATATCAAATTTGGATACAAAAAGCCATTGGCTAGCAAGAAACCTCAAGAGCTTTTATGGGTGGAAGGGCCACAGTTTGCATACAGCAAATACCAAATCAAAGCATATCCTTGCCTGAGTGGGTGAAAATATCTATCATGTGTACGGCGATGGTATATAATAGTTATATACCAAGCTCATTAATAGAAATATTTAATAGCTATTTCTAATTTAGACAGAAATCACATGTTTGATGGGATATCACCAGTTCAATTTGTGATGAATCCAGCATGTATTGAGATGTAGTTACTCGAATCTGGGTAAACTCCTGAAGGATGCCATGTGATTACTAAAGGTGCTTTAAATCTCTTTTCCGACAGTTTCATGCTCCTTCCTAGTTTACCAACACACAGTCATAGAAGTATCATTTTGTGACTTTATTAATATTTTTAGTGGTTGACATTTAATGTCATTGGGATGGGATATTTATAGTAACTTCAGAAATACTAAAGCCTTGTTTACAGTGAGACTAGAAATGCAAACTTTCCTTAAAATTTCTTCATGACACCTTTGCTCTTTACAACACAGTTAGTGGCACATTCCATTTAGAAATGCGAAATTATCTCCTGGTTTCATTCTTTTCTATGTAAGAATTTAGTACCAGCTTTATTACCCCTCTTCTCAAGTCATTTTATCGCAATTCGTATTTCTTTCGAATCCCTATTGATCTATGAAGAAAATATACTTTTTTCCTAATTTTTGCTATCTCTCATCATTGTCTCAAAAAATTCTTAATACCTGGTGTTCTACTTAAAACCAGAGCTTCTGAAATCACATGGTGGTGTGAACGCTTCTGCTTTAAAAAAATCTTCACCCACGTGGTTGCAGAATAAAACATAGAAAACATTCATATGCTGGGTTTTGGAACTTGATTTACATTTGAAATTTTAAGAGGGGGATCCTTTCCCCAGCTAAGTAAATAAATGTCTGTATTAATAGAAATAAAGCAAAAATCTTTTTTTCCTCACAGGCAATTTGAAAAGAAACTACTGCTGAACAACCTTTACTTTGACCTTAGTATTCCACTGTGCATCCTGTTCATAACATTTCAGCCCCTGTTAATACTGACCGTAGGGAGGTTACAATAGAAACTTATTAGCATGCTCAAGACTATTTTCAGCTCAGCATGAAGTAGGATGTCTCAGTTCTCATTAAAGTAACACCCTGCTGGTTTTGAGTCTTAATTAGTAGTTGATAAAGCACTTTTAAATCTTGAGGTGAAAGATGACATACACTTCCTAATATTATTACTGATTTGCTTACTTTTCCATTCCTGGCTGATCATCTTTTACATCATCTTTTCCTATTTTAAAAAGAAAAAACATGAAAAGGCTGTTTAATGAGCAAGCTGAGCTCACAATTTACAGATACTGGTTGGCTCACTCCTCACAACATTTTATGGTAACACAAGGTGCACACATCTGTGTAACACCTATGTTGCAATACTGACCATTCACATACTGATTTGAAGAACCGGTTGATCAAATTAACTATAGAGGCAAAAAAGTAAAAAAATCAGTAAGATTTCTGCATACTTCTCATGTCAAATGATCAAAGAGCCAAAGGAAGCCAATCTACCAAGGAAATATTTGATGGGGTCAAACTAAGAACTGCTTCTATTGTGCTAAATAAAGTCTGAGTCAGTTTTGGTTCATTTCCCTATACCCTAAATACTCTCAGGTTGTAAATAGAACAAGGGAGGGAAGAAAGGTCTGCGGTACTTTCTGTATCTATGAACTCGTGCCCATACCCTGGCACAAACAAAAGGTCACATTACTCAGTGTCCTTACATGTGCTACTGCTTGTGTCCTGCTGCTGCTGAGAGCCTGAATACATGCTAATAATAACTGCATAATCTAACCTTTCTTAGTGAGGCATGGAGTAAAAGTGCTAAGTACCATACGACAAGGCGCAGCACACTCGAAAAACAAATGGGTTTAGCCCACCAAATTCAGGCATTGGTACTCTAGCTGGTATCAACAGCAGTAGGCACAGTCAAACCAAAGAGCTCATCTGGAGTCAACTGTTGACATGATCCCAATAGATAGCTTTCAGCATCCTTTTTCCTGTGGAGTTCTTCACATTTGATTCCCTGTTGCACGGGCAGCCCATCCTCCTGGGACGTGGCTCAGTGGGAATGCCAGGGTGAGGGCTCTCCTGGGATACTGGAGAAAATGTGTGATTCCTCAGGTCCTGAGGATGGGGAAGCCATGTTGCTCCAGCAGTGTGCCCAGCTCACGCCACTAGACTGCAGGTAAAGAAACAATTGGCATCTCTGCTCCAGAATTTAGCCACAGCGGTTTTCTGTTGGAGGTCATTTGGCTTGGTGTTGGTCAACTCTCCAATGAGTACAGCAATCAACAGCAACCAACAGACATGCAGAGCCACGCAGTGTGACTGGCTGCACTGCACCAGGATTTTGGGCAGCACACGGGAGATAACAGACCATGTCCATGGAGTGGGTTTCTCTTTGCATTTCAGAGTGATAGACAAAATATCTCCTGGCCCTGCCTCCCTGCCTCTCCTCCATCTGGGGCCCTCAGTGCACATCCCCATGGCAGTGCAGCACTGAGAGATGAGAATGGGCACAGTGTGTGAAGCTAAAGCCAAAGAAAACTTGTTACTCCATCTCTGATAATGGCCAACAGCAGATGCTTTAGGAAGCAGGACAGGGAACCAGAACATAACACTGTCCTGAAGAACTCTAGCAAATTGCCGCTCAGGGACCTTAGGAGCTGAGAGTAAGGTTTGGGGGCTTAATAGCCATTGATTGATTTTTCTCTCATCTTCAAGAAAACACTTGTCCAGTCTTGTGTAAAATTTTAGTATTCATAATATTCTGCAGTGACCCACCACTCAGCTGTATGTTGCAGGAAGAATTCTCTCTCGTGTTCTTTTGAACATCTGTGTAGTGCTCTTCATTCATGCAGTGAAGAAACACTCACCTTTTGTTCCTTATTTATTTCCTCTGTTTGACTCAAGATTTTACAGACTTCTGTTGGACAACCCAGCAGATTACAGATAATCAGGGGTGCACCACCGACACCAGTGATCACAGGGACACAAAATGTTTTTTAAAGCTTTAGGCAAGCACATTTTCCTCCAAACTGACAGACTCATACTAGCAGTGTTGCTGAGCTGACTGTGTTTCCAGAGGTCCTACCATAGTCTCACTTCCTTGGGAAATGAAGAAATATATCAAACATAACAATCTGTCCTGCAGCAAGGAAAGAATATGTTATTAGAGGAGCAGATGTTGGGTGATCATGGTGTGAGCCTTTGGCAATTTAAATGACCAATAGAAAGGTTGTACGAACAGACTGGAAGCTACCCTGCAAACATTTCTGTTATCAATGCACATTGTGTTTTGCAAGCTGTTTGAGAGACCGAGACACATGCAATGGCTGGGGATGAGGGACGAGCCATCTGCTGATTCCCAGGCAGGCACAAAAACCAGCCAAGGTGCTGGGAGAGCGAGGAGAGCCTGAACCACAGAGCCTGACATCGGTGCTTGTGGCAAATATCACAGTGCGATACCTTGTGCCTGTAGAGTCAGGAGCTGCTTTTTTTCCCTAGGAAAGCCCTCCAGATCAGAGGAAAGGCACCCACACCAGAATAGAGGAGAACTTGGCTTTCCACACAACAGGGATCCAAGCAATGACAAACTACTCAGAAAATAAAGTGCCTCCTGAGACCCTGTGAAAGTCTGGATGCATTCAGTACTGCTCTCCACTGGAGAAATGGTCTTCCCAAGAGCTTTCTGATGCACCACACCAAGAAGAGAAGGTATATGGAGGAGGACACGGTTGTAGCCAGTACAACGCCTCCCGAGATGGCCCTTTGGCTCTTTGCTCTCTGTCCCTTTGAAGTGCTCCAGCTTGCTGTGCAGGGATCCGGAGGACAACTGTGCATACCTTAGTACTTTTCTCCCTCTTTCAGACGTACCTTAAGACTCTGAAGCTTCATGCTTTTCTGCAAATGTCTGTGCTGGTTTTGGCTGGGATAGAGTTAATTTTCTTCATAAAAGCTCGTGTGGGACTTTCTGCTTTGCATTTGTGCTGAAAACAGTGTTGATAATGCAGAGACGTTTTCGTTACTGCTGAGCAGTTCTTACACAGAGTCAAAGCCTTTTCTGCTTCTCACACCACCCCACCAGTGAGTAGTCTGGGGGTGCACAAGAAGGTGGGAGATGACCCAGCCAGGACAGCTGATCCCAACTGACCAGAGGGATATCCCACACCATATGACGTCATGCTCAGCATATAAAGTGAGGGGAAGAAGAAGGAAGGGGGGGACTTTTGGAATTGCAGTGTTTGTGTTCCCAAGTAACTGCTACACATGATGGAATCCCACTTTCTTGGGGATGGCTGAACACCTGCCTGCCAATGGGAAGCAGTGAATGAATGCCTTGTTTTGCTTTGCTTGTGTGCACAGCTTTTGCCTTACATATTAAACTTTTTATCTCAGCCCATGAGTTTTCTCACTTTTACTCTTCCAATTCTCTCCCCCATCCCACTGCCGAGGGAGTGAGCTGTGTGGTGCTTCATTGCTGGCTAGGGTTAAACCACCACAAGGTCTCTTGCTACACGTTTTCTCACTTCACTGTGGAAGGTCTCAGAGGGTGTAGCAAAAACAGCTCTTCAAGATACTATGAGCTCCATGGTAAGAAAAACAGCCTGTGTGCTGCTGCTAAATTCAAGAGGTTACCATCAAAATATGAATATAACTCCTCAAAACACAAACAAATTAATGTGAGTATAAATATTTCCATATTTATAGCTGTTTAACAGCTGCAGAGCTCAGTGAGACAATGGGCACACTTCTGGATCTCCTAACAGGGTGGGGGGACAGGCTGTGTGACTTGAGGAAAAACACAGTGCAAGCTATGAATTTTCTGATGTGCAATGGGGAGCATGACGGATATATGTTTTGAGGGGATACTGTGTGTCTGAAAATGTCTAAGAAGTCCTCTGGCTGCCCACCATCATACTGTAATTACTCTTCCTCAGCGACCCATCCTCTCCAAGAACTCTACAGATTTGCGTAGGAAAAGTCCCTGAAGCGGTGAGAGGAACAAGGCAGCCCTGCCTACACACATCCAGGCTGTGAGCAAACACCAGCTGGGTGAAAAGTTCAGTAAAGTTTTGCCAAAGGAGCTGAAAACTGTGCAAGCAAAGATAAACCACAGTCTTTACACATGACAAAAAGCTGTGAACCTGGCCAAGTTACACCCCTTCAGCAAATCAGGAATGTACTGGTTTGGCTGTTTTCAGAAACTAACCACGACATCCAAATAGTGTATGATAAAAACTTGTGTTCAAGAACTATGCAACCCTTTTTTTTACAAACTCTTGTGGTCTGGATGCACAATTAATGGTTGTTCACAAATCCTTTTCTAATTCCAGGGTTTTTCTTTGTTAGGAGGAAGATACTGTCACCATAGCTACCCTGAATGCTTCAGTACTGCTCTGCACATAGCTTACCATCAGGGAAAGCTGATTTATTTATTTGAAACGTGTTTTGTTGGATTACTTTCCCACTAAAGCTTCAGTTTTTCATGCAGCAAAGCTGGTAACGGAATATTGACGTGGGAAGACATTTTGGCTGCTCTCTCCTCGTTTTACTTTGGCAGTCCTACATTGTGCTGCCAGGTCATGCTCTTAAAATTAGTGAGTTATTTCAGCTGCAGAATTCCTTTGGCCCTGGCAATGCAGTGTCATCTGCCATCTGAGTGGGGAAAGAAGGTGACTTTTTGCAGACTCTGAAAAGCTCACGAAAATTAATGGCTTCAGTGAACCCTGACCCCGCCTGAGAAGGAAATTTGTCATTCTGTTCATCGGAGTATAAGCAAGGCCTTGGGTCTCTGATGCTTTGTATCACCTCTTTCCAGCCAATTCTGATGGCTCTGCCTGGTCTTCCTGGAAAGTGATAGTGGCACTGAAAAACTGAGTCATGCAAAGGTGAGGTGGCCACCATCTGCAAAGAGCACGAGACACTGTGAGGGATCGAAACACTTGCAGACACCACAGCTTCTGGGCAGGAGGGTTCAAGTATGAACAGAAATGTGGGGCACAGGGACTGCGGGATTGTTGCTGTAGGAAGGCAAGCATGGGTTCTTCAGCAGACAGCCACGCTTGGGGCTAGGAGGAGGCAGGTTTCAAGAAGCAAATGGATTTAACGTCTCTTGGCAGCACTTGAGTGTGCTGTCAGCATGACTCAAGCTGTGTCCGGCAGCCCACGAAGACACTAGTGAGGCTGGTGCAACTTAGCAGGGCAGGGCAAACCCGGGTACGGGTGTTACTCAGAGTCCTGCAGAGAACCTGCCACCTGGTACCTCTGGTACATCAACACCAAACACCGTGTAGTAGAGCCCTGTAGATAGGAGGTGTGATCCCGCAACCTTTATGCACAAGAGTAAAGCAAACAGGAATTTCCAACCACTTAAGCAATATTCACAGACAAAACCATGGCAGATATTCAATAAAACATGCGCCAGCAGCAGAGCTGGTGTGAGTCCAGGTCCATTAGCATCACTGAGGTCAGTGTTCTTGACCTATTGACTGCACAGATACCACTGCGAGTATGATGACGTGTCTAACAGGGACAGAGTGGAAAAGAAAGACAAGTATCTACATAAAGTCTTTCTAAATAAAAGCTGGGTTCCAAGAAACCACAAAAATTAAGAAGGGTAAAATTACACCCTGCAGTTAGGTTTTCTTAATCTGCAGATGGGATGCATTTTTCCCAAAAATCCAGGTATCAGGAGATAATTCATGCTATCCTGACAGCAGTGCTTAAGTCATCTGGGATAAGAGTCCTTCGAGATGTGATTGTCTGTCTCCCTTAGCTATCTCTAAAATTTTAGAAGGCCGAAGGCAGCTGAGATGATTCCTGTGCTATGAGTGAAACTGTATGCAGCACCTTGCTGGAGTCAGGCAGAGGATGAGCACAGCACTTGTCAATATTTTACCAGTCTGCCATCTCAGGATGGTTAGCTGTCAGTGTCTGGTCAAACAGGAGCCACTCCATTACAGAGGTTTCCTTTCCAACAGCTGCATTTTCTGTAGAAGATGGTTTATGCTGGCACACCGGGACTGAAGAAGCAGAGAAGCCATTTCAGCCCCCATCTTTTTGTCTCGCAAACAGACTCCAATGCCATAATAATCACCAGGACCAGATCCAAGAGATGCGCTGCACGTTGCCTGGGGCACCTGATGGACTGGGCTGTGCTCCACGGCCTTTCCCGCATGGCCTGTGGGAGACAACAGCTGGCAGCTCTTCCCACAACCAAGAGCATGGGGACTTGTCTGGGACGTTGATGAACGCTCAACATCTGACTCAAATGCAGCAAGAGGGAGACTTTCATGTCATTGGGCAGCTCCTATTCTTCTAACCCTTTTGCCTTGCAGGAAAAGGGGAGAAAACAGACAGTCCTTCTAAACCAACAGGGGGGACATGTCAACACACTGCAAACCTAGATGTGTGCCTGCCTATGCCAAAGTAGCTGATGTTATATTAGAGCATGACCCCAAGGTCATGCTCCACTCAAAAGAGGAGCACCTTGCTGCTGTGCAATTTCAACAAAATAGGGCACAATTGACCATAGCCTCCATTTACACTGATCTCCTGAGGAATTTCAGATGCAGAGGAATAACACTAGGAATGCCTACACAACTTTGGCTACGATGAACAATTAAGTTGAGTGCAGAAAGTAGCCACCATTCACTAGAGATGTTGAGTGACTTCTTTCAGAGCCTGAGACATGGGTAAGGTCTTTCTGCGGGGTAGGATGCTGTGGGATGGAGATATATTCTCTTGCCTGATTAGGCACATCTATAGATATTACAGAGAATCACAGATCAATCTATCTTTCATTCTATGGAAAGACGCCTGTAAATTAAAGGAAAGGAAAAGCAAAAGCCAAATGTATCAGGAAGTAATCCGTTATCATCAGACAGTCCCGTAGTGATAAAAATGCCCTCCCTCCAAAATCTTTGAAGTAGAAGGCTTTCAGTTCACCCTCCATGAGCCTCATCAGTCCCCCCAGCTGCCATAGAATCATAGAACCATAGAATGCTTCAGGTTGAAAGGGACCTTAAAGATCATCAAGTTCCAACCTGGGAAAAGGACACCTTCCACTAGACCACGTTGCTCAAAGCCCCATCCAACACGTTGCTCAAAGCCCCATCCAACCTGGCCTTGAACACGGCCAGGGAGGGGGCATCCACAGCTTCTCTGGGCAACCTGTGCCAGTGCCTCACCACCCTCACAGTGAAGAATTTCTTCCTTAATCCAATCTAAATCTCCCCTCTTTCAGTTTGAAGCCATTACCCCTTGTCCTGTCACTCTATGCCCTTGTAAAAAGTCCCTCTCCAGCTTTCTGGTAGGCCCCTTCAGGTACTGGAAGGCTGCTCTAAGGCTTCCCCAGAGCCTTCTCTTCTCCAGGCTGAACAACCCCAACTCTCTCAGCCTTTCCTCTTAGGAGAGGTGTTCCAGCCCTTGGATCATTTTTGTGGGCTTCCTCTGGACGCACTCCAACATGTCCAGGTCTTTCCTGTCCCAAGCCCTGGCTATCCCCTCAGTCCCACTGTAAGCGGAGTAGACCAGCTCAAGTCAATGTGGGTTGTCTGTCACTGAGAATGTTCAGAAGCTGGGTCCCTTGCTGTTACTAACAGCTTGCCCTCCGACACCCCTAACCACACCAAACCCATTTACCAGGCACCACAGCAAGCAAGGGCAGCCAGCAACCAGCAGTGCTGCCTCATTCATGCACAAGGCTCCAACAACTTTGGGTTCCTTCAGTCACAGAGGATGCAGGGAGGCTCAGTTTCCATTCTCCCAGCTATTCTTGGAGGAAATTCCTTACAGACCAGACCGGCACCCTGGCCAGAGGGACCTGGTCACCCTGGAGGATCTGACTCAGTCCCTCCAGCTTTGCAGGACATATCTGTAACAGCACAAAGGTTTGAATGACATGAAGGTTATGAAGATTGGTCAGGATCCCTTTGAAGTCACCCAAAAAATCTGTAGTTGCTGCAACACCGCTCCACAAGTCATTACTACAATCAGAGTCTGTCTGTAATCACCACTCCACCTGCTGCGCCAGCCAGTTCCTTTTATTATGAATTTTAAAGCTAATTATAATGGTTAAATCTGCACTTAACTATGGGCAGAAGCAATGGTCAAATCAATCCTATTTGTGCTGCTGGGATGTTATCATCGGAAGGCTCCTGGCTAAGGGAATTAGCTCATACAAGGATGTGAACAGCCTTTGGGGGGTCTCTGAACAACACGAGATGACTTGCCCAGCTAAAAATTAATTCATTGACACTCCCTTAGAGGCAATTACCTTCAACAACATCGGACCAGATTATTTACCGCCTCATTACTATGCTTTGTCTAATTCAGCTACTTTGTTTTGCACTTTAAGCACTATTAGAAAACATCTACTTTGTGGCATCGGCTGGCTAAATGATATCCACTAGCTTTCAGCAACAGTGTGGAAGGGTAACAAAACACCGAACAACCCCAAATCACACAAAGCTATCAAGGTATATAAGGCCACATTTTGGCCAAGTGTCACAGCCACTGTTGGACCTCTGAGAATATTCCTAGGAGACTTAACTGTCCTCAAAAGGGATTAGCCTTGCAAGCTGGCAGGGAGATGAACTCCCCAAGCCACTGCTTTTGTGATCAATGAAAAAAAATTCTTTTCCAGTTGCTCTCCTGTCTTGGGGATAAAAAAGTGATTTTTAATGGCTTTTCTCTGTTTCTACATGATGTCAAGAAGTCAAAATCTTAGAAGCTTGAAACTACATGTCAAAAAAGCTTTATGTCAGTGGAAAATATTTTGGTTTGATTGCATTTGCCAAAAATATTAGCTTAAATAATTAAAAGCCATTTTGAGCCATAAATACCATCTTTTTGTGTTAAAAATATCACCGAGTCTTTTAAAATTGAAATACCTGTCAAGGCTAATGTTCTCCTGGGAATAATTTTAGTGTTGACAAGTATGAATTTTTTTATCTCTTTGTTTATATTTTCAATAGACACAAATTCTAAATGTGTACATTTTCTGTAAATCAATAATGACCTTCACCAAAAAATCACTCCCAGATCATTCGCGTATACAAACAAAGCACTTACAGAACCTATCTGGGGAACATTTCAGAACAAATCTGTTTTTCCCTGTTTGCAATATGCGCTTGGAGCTATTTAATCTGCACAAATGGCACAGGCATTTTTCTTCATAATGTGGTTGTACATTTTGATCAATCACAATTTGTTCAAAGCTTATAAGAAAATGAATTATATGTATTTCCTGAAAAACTCAGAAACCAATACTTATATTTCCATCCAATTCACATTCATTTTACATTGACTAATTGGTCTCCACTCAAGGATTTGGGGGATGTAGTCTGGTTAGTTTATAAGTGTATATATACCACATAGCAACATGCTGATCCCTGGTTTTGGCCAGGAGCTTTGAGCAAAGCCATTGCCTTAAAAAAATTCCAATCTGATTTTTTTTTTTTTTTAAGGATAAGACAACTGATATTTGTGTAGTCAGTCAGAGGTGCTAAGCTTCATTCTGGCTCAGGAGGTATTCTGAAGGAATATGTATTTCTTTCCAGATCTTGGTTGAGTTCCACACATATATTTTGGGAATGCAAGGCAAGTACGTAATACAGCAGATGATATATTGTTGTTTCATGGCTAGAGCAGAAAAATTGTTTGGCACCTTAAGATGCATAATTGTATTAAGGCAGAGCTTTATTTGCTTTTAACCACTTTTTTTTAATGCTTTGGGTATTTATTGCAAATCTACAGTATCTCAAATATTAACATTATTCTGCTTCCACCGAACTCCCTGCCAAAATCCTGTGGCCAGTCCTGGGAATGGAGTTCAGAGAGTTTGGCTCCGAGTGCCATGGAGTTCTACGTTTGTTCCAGGAAAATGCTTCTGGCCACATATTTGCCAAAAAACTTGTTCAGAAGGCCAGCAAAATGAGAGGACTCCTCTTTGCAGCTGAATAGTGGCCTCGGGGACTAAGCATGGGAAATCAAGGCTGTGTTCGGGCTCTGAAACTTGCGTATAATATGAGGTAAATTAGCACAGCTCTGTTTTCCTTTTGTCTCAGATTGGCAAATCTCACCTTCTCAGATGTGCTGTGAATATGAATTACTCAAGTTTTTTTTAGTCCAAAGAAGCCCTAAGTGTTGCTCATGATAGTTCACATAGAACCATCAATCACCTTAGATCTCTTCATGGTCTAGGCAAAGGCAGCCCAAGGCAGGATTGCAGGTATTTCTGAACTCAGAACCTAGTCATTAGAGTACGTCATCATACATCCTTCACCAAGTCAGTTAGATCCAGATTGCAAGAGGTATTTAGGCACTGCAAGATGTAAATGACTGAAGCCAACACTGAAAATGGGACCATGAAGTTACTCTGCTCATCTCAAGCCTAAATGAAGATACACCAAGGCTTCTCAATTCTGTACTTTGCCAAGCAGGACAAATGCAATATAACCACTGCAGGGTGGGGGTAAATAATGCATGCAAAGTGCTTTGAGAGTTTAAAGCAGATATAAAATGTATCATCTGTTATTGTCATCACAGTGTTAAGGTGTAATACTTAAACAGAAAAGACATTTCTCTGGGCTACCTGGGGCAATGCCTGAGAGAATTCAGGGTGTACACAGACATACAGAGAAAGCCACATGGGTTTCACGTGAGCTTTCTCTATTGGTGAACTTATGAGGGATAACTTTTCTGCATCAGATAGGATGATTATAGCAGCTGGAAACTTTATAGCAGGCATTGGTCCGCACCTTGAGGCATTTGACACTTTCAGATGCCACCTCTGAATGGTGATGGTGAATCCACAACAACCTGAGGAGTATCAACCTCAAATGCAAAGATGTCAATGGCTAGACCAGGACAGACAGAAACAGCATTCCCAAGTCACACTATAAGAAATTAGTTTTAATTCTTTTTGAAAACTTCTACAGGACATTGTAATTACCCAGTCAATACTCGAATTACACTGTTTAATAAAGAAAATAACTTCCTTTATTCCAAAATCAATGAAAGTTAGAGCCAAATTTTCATGTTCCTTGGCCCATGGAAATGCCATATGTATTACAAAACATATCCTGACTTGATTAAGGAGGAGATCATAAGTTACTCCATTTGCCTGGGGCAAGGTTAGATTGTTTAATAAAGCAAGAGACTATTTTGTGCATTAGAGCCTCTCTGATAGAGCTTGCACTGTGCCTAGGGTAGTTTATAGAATTCATGCAAAGAGATGGTAAGCATCATTGCAGATATATGAAATGAGACAAATCAATGCTAATGAGCAAACCAATTGCCCGTACTTGTGACAGTAAATTGCTTGATTTCCTTGGCTTTGTTTTAATGAGATTATCTAATGAACAACCTTTTGCTTTAATTGCCTATTTAACAGCCAATGATTATGAACTGATTTTTTTTTTTTTAACTTCAACTGGTTGTTTCAAACAAAATGCTCCATTTCCTTGTTTTAAAAACATGGTGCTGTTTTGCATTGATGGCTGCACCATCAGGGATGGGGACCAGCTTTGGGCCATGGCAGTTCACGTTTACCAGCCAGCCCACTGTTTGAATAGGTCTCATAAGAGTATGAAACTCAATAGCAGTTGTTATAAAACTTCAATGTAATTTCAGGGAAAATACTGCCCGTCATTGCTCATGGCATCATTTCCATCTGGTTTAACTCAGTTCATTTCACAAGTATAAATAATAACGTCTGTCATCTTCCTGCTGCCCTTTAAATCAGTTATACATAGGGCCACATATAGATGGCTGCATTATCTTACTTCCCAAACAGCAAAAAGCACGGCAGACAGGTCTTGTCCTCCCTGTGCATGGGATCAATCCTCGCTGCAGCAATGCTGCAGAAGCCCATGGGCTCTGAGCACACTTGGTTATAGTGCACTGCGTTATCCCCCGTGGGATGCAGCGCAAGTCTTTGAGCTCCTTGGAGACCTGCCAGCTGGAAGTGGCCCAGCACAGAGCATGCAGGCGAGAGACTGGAGCGTGCTGCACTGGTGAAACCACCCTGTCCGCCAGTGCAGACACTGGTGTCTGTGTGGGGAGGTCAGCGGGGTTCTGGGCCCAGCCCCGCTGGCTCTGCAGCAGTGCAGTTCCTTCTTCCCCTCCAGCAACGGGAGCTCCCTGCGGCAAGCCCTGCTGTTTTCTGTCCCTTTGCTCTGCAGCAGATAAAAAACCAAAATTAGCCCATTTGCAGTAAAACCTTTGGCCTTCTGAAGCGACCGCAGATGTTCCATGAACAGCAGCGCTTGGTAGCTGAATCCATCATAACTTCTAACAGGAGCTTTTAGTCCCTTGAGAACTAATCTGATGACCCGAGATCTGTAATTGCTGCTCCCTGAAGCTCCAGTAGATAACCCTATTCATAAATCACCATAGCAATACAAACACCAGAAAAGCACTGCTTTTTTTTCCTCACCCTCTAACAGCTCTCCCAGCTTCTAAGCATGACATTCAGAGAGGAAGGTCAGGGCAGGCTAGCAGAAAGAGAGTGTTTATGAAGGGATTTTGACCAGAAAGGTTCTCATTACTAAGCTGTACAATACAAAGAGAGTTACACTTGCACATTTAAAGTGTTAAACATTACAGCTGGTGTCTCACTGAGAGAAGTAAGGACTGCTACAGTTTCCCTACTGTTGTTTAAAATAATGCATTCCTTCACAAAAAGCCAGCAAATTTATTTGGCTGATGGAGAGAAGAAAGTCCAGGTCTTCTCTCCTGTAAGACAGAGGCGGGAATCGCTCTGGTGCTGCAGTGGGGGTTGTGCCATCATGGCAGCAGCTGCAAAGAGAATAAAAACTGTGGTAGCAGGTCTGGATGATCACTGCACAGATTTCAGTTTCTTATTAGGAAAACCACTCCTCAGTCACTTCTAAAAGCATCTGAAAGCCCTTTCTCCAGGTCCTTGTGGTGCTCGGTTGCTGTTCTAGCCTCTGGGAGGTGATGGTGTTGGCATCTGCTACCATCGCAATCTCTTTTACTCAGTGTTAGTTCACCGAGTTCCAGGAGTCCAAATGTGATTCACAGCTCCAAAATTCCTCCCGTCAGGCACACAAATGCAGGACGCTCTGAAGTTTCAATCTGCTGTAGATTATATTTGACTCACGTTGCTGCAGGCTGATAAGGACTTCAACAGTTGAGCAAATGTTCATGCTAAACAAGCAATTCTGTTTTAAGTGATCATTTCCAGAATAATTCTGTGGTTTCTGGCGGCCAATAACATTAGAAGATTCTAGAGATTCAAGCTCGTTTAAGACAAATTGCCAGTTTCCTAAATGTAAACCACCTGGATTAATTTTTTACTACATTCATTCCAAGAATGTGGAGCTAGTTGGTTGCTATATCACTTTTTACAAATGCAATTCATAAATAAGTGGTAACTAGGGTTCCCAGTCACTTTCACAATGAAGGAGGAGAAAGATAGAGGCAAAACTGCCATTTTTTCGTATTTTGCCCTAAAGGTTTGAATGGGAAGCACATATTTAGCCTATTTACAAAGATAGTTTGCTCAGTGTCCCAGACTTCGTACAGTCCAAGTAATCTCTGTTGTTAGCCTGAACAGACACATGCAGTCTAATTCAGTGTATGGAGAAAATGCAAAGAATACAATCAAAACAGTATATGGAATACGGGCAGCCTTCCCACATCAGGACATTACTTTTTGGGTTGCAAAGCAGCTTGCGCTGCCAAGACGAGCGTGAAGCAGGTTCTGTATTGACAAACCAGCTGGCCAGCACTGTCCCTGGAAAGCCACCCTGACTTCACCCAGTGAGCTTATTTCCTCTGCTCTTGGGCTGTAAGCCTTATGTCTTTAAGCCAAACTAATACAATGCCCAACTGTAACGGATCCTACTGCCTGCCTTGTAGGGTGAACTTACTTCTGGGCAAACAGAGAAGGCAGAGGAACTAAGTATGTAGCTGGAGGAAAAAAACCTTGCTTTGTGCTCCTCCATGCTCTGGTACTGTAAATGTTCCCACATTCCAGAGCTCTTTGGTTGGACACAGCCTGAGACTCAGGATACTTTGTTCAATTCCCTGCTCTTGCATAGACTTCACACCCGATCCTTGACAAATCCATTTGAAAGATGTTTAGGCACCAGAATTCCACTTCTATCAACAACAGGGAAACATGAAAATAATTTGGGGTCATTGTCGGGCTGCTTTTCCCATTATAGATACAATTATGCATCCTATCAGTTCACAGTGTCCACAGTAACGTGAGGAGCATGGCAGAGCCAACCAATGACATTTGTAGGTCCCTCCCAACCAGCATTTTTGAACCTATGACACTGTGAACTGGTCAGTTCACTCCAAATTCAGACTCCAGAGTGAGCTAACATTTCAGCATCATGGGTGGTCACCTGAAACAAGACCTTCTTCACAAGTCAGAAACATCTTAGGACTTCCTCAAGTTTGATACCTCCTCCCACACAGCTGCTTCTGTCTCACACAGTGTCAAAGGCTTTCCGGTCAGAGTCACCTCTCTCTTTTCTCAGGGAAAACTGTGCCAATTTTTCAGTATGGACAGGGAAACTGGCTCACCCCATCCTGCAGGGACACTACCACAGGCTGCCACTCAAACCAGCCTCTCCAGACAGCCCATGTCACAACGTGCCCCCAGCTTTGCCCAGACTGTCAGCAAAGTTCTCAAACACCATCTGAAATGAAAAGGTCAGGAGTAATGAATCCCTTCCCTAACCACTGCAGGTATCCTGGGAAAACCAACATAAGTGAAGACAACACAGTATCACCCCTCTCATTCTGAAATATTCCTCTAGCACAGAAGAAGAGGAGGCAGATTTTACCCTACTTTCTCCTGACAAGTGATGGTTTCAGACAGGAGGCAGCTCTGTCTGCCCCACCTTTCACTGCAGCCTCACATAAAGCACAGAAGTCTGGGGTTTCCCGGTCATCAGTCTCAGCTCCTGAGCTTGCCTGCTGTGACCTTCAAGATCCAGCACGTCCTACAAGACCCCATCAGCCCTTCTCCTTGAAGGGATTTCAGCAGACTCTGCATGGGATTTAAAAGAAGGAAGTTGGTACAGTCATTCTTTTGATTTGTATTAAGTTATGTTCAGCCTCATATTTCTTCAGGGCTTGGCTTTACATCCTGCTACTTGCCCCAGTGACCACGTCCCATTTTATGTGCGATGCATGTACAACTGCCCTCATGTTTTCATTCAAGATTTTCTGTTACCTTTCACACTAAACCTCTTTATGCACTCTCATCACTTCACTGCAAATAAATCTAGCCCTGATCATCAGCTCAGCTTTCTTCCCCTTTCGGTTTCTAGCCATGCAATACTGAGTGATCACCCTGGGGTGCAAAGTTGGGGTTTTTTGGACCCTGGAGTATGAGCAGCAATAAACTCACAAACTAAATATATGACCTAACTACAGAGGTAGCCACAGTTGTGCTGATCATTGGTAACTCCCTTTCTAGTCAATACACGTATCTATTTGTGTAGGAATCACTGTTTCTCTTGGTTGACTATAAGGCAAGCTAACTTGCTCCTTGCGCCGATAGCAGAGACCTTGGCCAGATGAATCCTGCCCAACCTGTCTGCAGGCACTCCCCAGCTCTGTTGGACACAAAATCTACAGCCCACATCTTCCAGTCTGCTGCTGCAAGAAATCACCTCTTTCTCCCTGTCTTCATACAGCTCGTTCATTTGCTCTGTAGCTCCAGACAGACGGCCATTTCCCTCTCTTAGTCAAAAGAGAGAAGAGGCAGTCAGGATACTATTTCTCACAATCAGGCCAGGAAAACCTTCTCTCCTGTCAGGCACTGCTTGACAATATAGATACAGCCCTACTCTGGATGTCTGAATTTACTGCAGTTCCCAGCTGTGCTCAGTGGGATTGCGATTCAGATGACTAAAAGAATAGATCACAGTTCTCCTGTCCAAAACTGACAGCCGATACTGTACCTTGGCTCCATGCAGATTACTTCTTTATTAATTTTATTACGGTTAGGTATTTAATCTGACGAAGAAATACCAGGTCAGAAAATGCAGAGGCTGTTCTGAATTATGATGATGTTGTTATCACTAACAGCTCTTTGTAACAGAAAACAACACAGTGTGCTGGGTAGCAGACAGATATGAAATGAAAAAACAGGTCTGAACCCCAAGACCTTAGAGAAATAGTTGTCATACCCTGTAAATTATCACCCCCCACTAATTACCTTTCACTACACAGCACGTGGGCTATGGACAAACCAAAGGGTAGGATTTTTCCCTCAGCTAAGCTGTGTCAAGTTGTGCTAATTAGGAAGCCTCCATTCTTTTTCTGCTTCTCCCACTAAATGACTCAGTCACCTACTAGTTACTAACCCGTGATTATCCACCATGTGTAAACACTTTGAGATATCCCACCGGAAGCCGTTATAAAGGTAGGTATGATTAATTCAGTGCAAGACTTCAGAAAATACGAAAAGAGCATGGTATTTTAACAAGACTAATGGCAACACTGAGGACAGATTTTTAAGTCTAACACATAGCAGCGGCGGGGATCTGGCTCTTTGCTTTCTGTCCTGAGTTCCTTCAGGCAGCTCTCACCTCAGATAAGGCTGAATCCCTCCTGGCTGGAAGCCATGTCAGGAAGGACTTGGTGCAATGAGACTGCTGCCAAAATGACAAGTAGCGGATAGAGTTTCAATCTTTGACAGTAGACAGGACGACTGGTTGGTGACTGAAGGTCTGTGAAGCAAGGGCAGGGAGAAGGAGATTCACTCCAAGGAGGTGTCTGCGCGGCTTCCTCAGAGGAGCCAAAAGGCCTGAGTTTGTACAAGGGGAGGTTTTATATATTTATGCCTAAAAAAAGTCTGTCTTTCAGGATAAGGGGCCTACAGGCTTTACAAAGGCAGAGAACATTGAGTGGGTGTTCAGAAACAAGACACTCGGCATACTCTGCCCACAGCACTTTGGAAATCGCCAGGATGAGTATCCAGCACTGTATGGCTGCTCTGCTGCTCCTGTTCCTGGAAAACAAGGGAGTATGAAATGAGAAAACCCTTCTGGGAAAATAGAAGGATAATCATATTACACTCAACTTCATATGAAAAAGACCTCAAATTTAGGTCACTGAATCACAATTCCTGGCACGTAGCCTTCCTACTAGTCACTGTTTGGATGCTTTGGTTCCAGTGACTCAGCGGCTAACCTTTGGTGCATAGCTGAGCTTCTGCCATCAGCAGAAGGGAGAGGGAATGTAAGGCACAAGTCTGGACGGCAGTGTTGATCTCACATCTTCCCCCTTAACTTACTTACCCATGGGAAATACCACTCACATCCCCACTATTACTGGGGTTTGAACTCCTGAAAATACTGCACAGCAAAGCTTGTGCTTTTGTAGCAGCTATAAAATGTACATAAATGCAACACACATTTTCCTTTGCTTTTTCCTGCCCGAGTGTTTTGGCCCAGTTATATCTCTATGTCAGATGGCAATTTGTTGTCAGCAGTAAGTATAAGCAAAAGACACAGAGGAGAAGTGCAAGAGGTCAGTCACTCACAGGTGCCCAGAAACAAACCCAAAGCTTCCAGTGCAAGCTATAGGACTTGATGTTGTTGCTGTCACACTGTCTTTGCTGTGTGCGGCTGCATACCTTTGCCATACATAGCTCTGCGTGCCAGTGCTTGCTGGCCTGTTCTGCAATACGAGCCACACAGCTGCTGGAACAAACACAACATATGTTCCTGATTTTGTTTCTATGCCCTGCTCTGTAAACAGAGAAAATGGTGAGATTTACTCATCTTTTCATGAAAAGAGAAAGGACCCAGAATACGCTGCATGTGAAACTTTGTCAGTTCCCTGGCATCATTACCCTTCCTGTACAGCAGGAGTAGATGTGGGAAAGCATCCTTGATCTGCAGAGCAGGGACCTGACTTCAGCTGGCTGGAATCTGCTGGACATCCCTGCGGGGATGCTGCATGCCACGAACTGCCCACACACCACCCTAGCCTGTGTTTTGGCCAGAGGATCAGCTCAGGGTGAGGGACGGACAGAGGACAACAGGGCTAAAGAATCCCATACCCCTGAGACCGAGCTCCATACTGAGCAGTGGCACCTCTTATAATGGTCCATGGCAAGCTGTGTCTAGGTCTCCTCCTTCCCCAGCTCTGAGGTCCGTGGGGCCTCTCTTGAGGTTCTTAGTAACTGGAAGACTTGTGTAAGTTGATGCTCTACAGGCAGTAGGTAGTCATGTCAAGTTTGACTGTCTCTTTCCTGATGTCACCACAGTAGTTCCCCCGTGGTCTGCCCACTTGACTCGTAGCAGGAACTCTTTGACTTCCAGCTATGTAATGAGCCCCATGAGCTCCTGGAGCCCTGTGGAGGGGAGAACAAAACCTCAGCACTGCAGATGACACTGAAACCTCTGCTACATGCAGGGGTAGCTCTGCTTTGTCTAAGTTTGTAGGAGTGGAAAAACCTCTCTTGTCTCACCATTCCTTCTGCATGGGAAATTTTCTGAGTGGCTTCTTGCAAATGTTGCATTTCTGCACCTCACCAACAATTAAATTTGGGGTTTTTTTTTCTCTCTTCTATCACTGTTTTAAAATATCTTTGAATATTGAAGATTAATAAGCTCATCTGGGAATGCTGATGACACATGGCTATCTTGAGTCAGATGTAAAACAGTTCTGCTTGTGGTTTATGCCTATTTCTCACTGCAATTTCCTACCCATTAAGAGAGGCACCAAATAGATGAAGAGTTTCAAACCATGTGTTGTGCTTTTGCCTCAATTTGCAACAAAGAACCACACAGTTACTCTCTCACTCCTTTCCCCTCCTCAGCAGGATGAGGAGCAGAATCAGAAGGAAAAAAGGCAAAAACTCATGGGTTTGGACGAGAACAGTTAACAGAATGGCAAAAGGAGAAGAAAAAAACAATCAATAATACTGATAAAAAGCATATACAACATGCAGTGTTCTCACCACCCAATGCTCAGCTTCCTCCTGAATAACAGAAGCCCCACCTCCAGCCAGCTCCCCACTTAAATACTGAGCATGACACCACATGGCATAGAATATCCCATCTGATTGGCTGTTTGGGTCAGCCCAACCAGCTTGTTGTGAAAATTAACTCTACCCCAGCTGAACCCAGGACACCATGTAATTTGTGCAGTATAATCATAGCCCAGACTGAATAATCAAGTTATTTCAGAGCACTGCTTTTGGCAGAATTATTCTTGTTTACAACAACAAAGGCCATGTGTATTTATGATTATTCACAACCTCTACTGCCTTCACTTGGCTCACCATCCCTCCCACACCTGAAAGAAAGCAACCTCAATTGATACTGATTGTGATTAATAAAAAAACATCCTATGAAGTGTGGTGTAAATGCAGCCTGCATGTCAGTCTTCACTGGGCAGCCACATGCTCTTGTTTAGTAAAATCCCAGGAGCACATGGGATTCAAGGCTGAGCTTTTTCCCATTGTTATTTCTGGTGCATGGCAAATAAGTCTGGGACTTTCAGCTTAATGATCCAGCCAATTTACAAACTCTCCCAGGACAGTTTTTATCAACTGGGTTCTTGCACTTCTATTTTGCCACATGTTGGTTCATATAAAACCAACTTTTTGTTTGTTTGGTTAAATTCTAAACGCTTTCCTGTTAAAATACAACCAGATTTCTTTAGCAAATATGGATACCCGCAATGCAGACATTTACCTCTGTGCTAATCAATACTTCCTCCTTTCAACCAGCATGGAGCAATAGAGTCTTTCAGGGTTCTAGTCAACTCATCGCAATGCAGATCCCAAAAATGAGTCAGATGAGCCCTTCAAGTCCCTGTTTCTCCCCAAAGCTTAGAGGGAGTCTTCATCAAAGATGTTTACAGCCAAATAGGAGATATCACAATATCTTTGCTCATATCCTGCAGTGCATATCCACCTTATAAACACAAAGATATATGTATTTCACAGAATCACAGAATCAGAGAATGGTGGCAGTTGGAAGGGACCTCTGTGGGTCATCCAGTCCACCCCTCCTGCCGAAGCAGGGTCACCTACAGCAGGCTGCACAGGACCTTGTCCAGGCGGGTCTTGAATATCTCCAGAGAAGGAGACTCCACAACCTCCCTGGGCA
>Ga0065711_1002539_pt1 | contig 33173 bp, 25 predicted proteins | sample Hoacrofraction12_FD_59098 | JGI IMG/M metagenome (GOLD analysis project Ga0065711, IMG submission 59098) | Hoatzin crop microbial communities from Cojedes, Venezuela - Epithelial fraction 12 v2 (version 2) | ecosystem: Host-associated > Birds > Digestive system > Esophagus > Crop | place...
AAGTCAAGGTAGACAACATCCACGGCTCTCCCTTCGTCTACCCAGCCAGTCATGTCATCGTAGAAAGCTATCAGATTGGTCAGGCATGATTTCCCCTTGGTGAATCCATGCTGACTACTCCTGATAACCTGCTTTTCTTCCACTTGCTTGTTGGCCTGTCTTTCCTAAAGAGCCTGTAGCCATCCATGACAGCCTGCCAGTCATGTGAGCTGTCCCACCACATTTCTGTGATGGCGACCAAGTCGTAGCTGTCCTGCTGTGCAATGGCTTCCAGCTCCTCCTGTTTATTGCCCATGCTACGTGCATTGGTGTAGATGCACTGGAGCTGGGCTGTCGATCTCACCCCTGGCATGCCACGCCTGGGTTCATCCCTACTGAGCTGGACGATGTCCCCTTCCCCCTTCGAACCTAGTTTAAAGCCCTCTCAATGAGCCCCACCAGCTTGTGGCCAAGAATCCTTTTTCCCCTTTGAGACAGCTGCGATCTGCCTGTCGCCAGCAGGCCCGGTGCTGTGTGCACCTCCCCGTGATCAAAGAAACGAGAACTCCACTGACAGCACCAGTCTCTGAGCCACCTGTTAACCAGGTGAGTCTTCCTGCCCCTTTCAGTGCTGTCCCCTGCCACTGATGGGATTCAGGAAAACACCACCTGTACCCCTGATCCTTCTACCAGTCATCCCAGTGCCCTGAAGTCCCTTTTGATGGGCTTGGGACTTCTCTCTGCGATCTCGTCCCCGCCAACCTGCATTACCAAGCGGGGGTAATAATCAGAGGGCTGCACCAGGGAGTTTCTTCACAACATCCCTAACCCGGGCCCCAGGGAGGCAGCAGACTTCCCTGTGGGATGGATCTGGTTGGCAGATCGGGCCCTCTGTTCCCCTCAGAGGGGAATCGCCTGTGACAATTATCCTCCTTTTTTTCTTAGCCGAGGCAGTTGTAATATGTGAGGCTGACCAACTCGTCTTAGGCAAACCCCTTGATGGACCTTCACCCGCATCCTCATTTGCCGGGCCCTCACATTCCAGAGCCCCGTATCTGTTGCTTAAGGACAACTGGGCAGGTGAGGGAGGCTGGGAGGGGACTCGCTTGCCGCCCCGAGCAGAGACCCATTTCCATTCCCCGCTGTATCTTAGGTCCCCTCTTTCTGCTTGGTGGCAAGAGGGTAGAGGGTCCTCTGCTTCTTGTGGAGCCGCCTCCCACTGCCTTGGCCTCAGGGAGGGCAGGGTGCAGCTCCACCAGTCAATCTTCCTCTCACACTCCCTGATGCTTCTTAACCTCTCCACTTCCTCTTTCAGCTCTGCCACCAGGCTGAGCAGGTCATTCACCTGCTCGCACCGAACACAGCCGTTGTCTCTGCTGCCCTCTGGTACAAGCACCAGGCTCAGGCACCTCCTGCAGCCAGAGACCTGGACAGCCGTGTGTTTGCGCGGGACCTCCGTCTGGGTCCCCACACTCCTTCTAGTAACGGTTTTCCCGCAGAGGGAAACCATGGCTAGAATATCTCCTGGAAGGGCGATGTCCACTACTTGAGTTGCCAGGAGGGGTGACTGCACCCTGCCCACACGCCTTCCCCGCACGCCCTGCCTGCACGAACTGCCGCGCAAACCGCTGCGCCGCTCCCGGGCTGCTGCGCCGCCTCTGTTTGCCGGCTCTGTTCGCTGCGCTCCTGGTCGCTTGCACTCACCAGGGGCTGCTCTTGTTCGTGAGGGGGTTTGGCCGCTGTCACACTCGACCCCGCCCCCGCTGAGTCAGAGCTGCCGCTCGTTGGCACCTCCCTCTTTCCCACTCGCGGGGGCACTGCGGTTTTGCCACTTCAGAAAGGCTCCCTCGGCGCGAGCCTCTGCTCCAGAGCCCTTTGCCTTCAGTGGCTTCGAAGGTAGAAGGTTCTAAAATTTTCAGTTATCCCACTTGGTGTTTAATTTTCGATTCATTTTTCCCTCTTCTTCCCTGCTCAGGACACTTCCACCTGCGGCAGTTATCAAACAATTGTTTCAAAGATCTCTGTTGCTGTCTCAAGTAGTTCGAGGTGACTACCATTTCGGAGCACTTTGTTTCCATGAAGAGCAAAGATCTGCTCAAGAACTTGAGATGTCCCAGTTTACAGAGAAAGGTTTGCTGGCAAGCCCTCAGAATCATTTCTGTAGGCACCAGAAACTCATTCTTTCTACAGTTTCAAAGCATCACTCCCAAAGTAAAATAAGAAACATTTTCTGAAAACGCTCATTTAGTGCTGAATACATAGAAAGGGTACTTCACCAAGCTGCTAAAAAAAAGATCTATAACTGATTCACATAAGTTACTGCTGCTACAGCAGCTGAGGGGTAGCTCACGTTATTAAGCTTACAGCTCTATAGAGAAGCTTTCCCTTTGCCATGTTCATCAACAGTCTTCAGTAAACAATTGATACAATGTCTAGCTATCTTTCAGGATTAATAAGGAAATAACTGCCTTATAAAACCTTTTAAGACCCTTAATGAGATTATTTCAGTACTTCATCTCAGGACCAGATTGCTGTGGGTTTTGGCAGGTAAATATCCCTCAGTTTGGTAATGAAACTAGCAGACAGATTTTACTTTGGTATTTTGACTACAAGTAACGGGATGTCACATGGGTATTTTTGCTAATGCCCAAGCAAGCCAAATACGTTATTTTTTTCTTCCGCTGTAACCACCAGGCTACAGGCAGTTTGGTGGCAGATAACAAGGACGTATTCAGCAGGACTCAGCAAGGAAGTTAGAGGGTGAGACTGCTTTCAGTCAGCTAGGTTCTCGAGAGCTGTTGGCAGAGCTACTCGTGTATAGCGGCCCACACACCCCCAGCATCCTGACTTATATGGAGAACTACATGGAATACCATCATACACAAGGCTATTTTAAATACTTCAAGAGTTTTGAGACTTCAACAGAGCTAAGTTATGCAAACGAGTATTTGATATTTGTACAGAGAGAAGACCCTAAATGCTAAATACCCTCAATATATTAGGTATATTAGTTCATAGAGGCTATCACTGAGAAATAGCTCATTGCATATAAGCACAGCTGAGTAAATAAAGGAAACATTTGAGCATCTGGACTTTCCTGTGCTGGTTTGCCCATTGCTTTTGATAACTACTAGGTGAGCTCCCTCGTGAAAGTCTCTGGAAGTTTATCCTTGCTTAGATTTGTGTTAACAACTAATTTAGGCATCTTTGAATTGCAAGAGGGTTTTCTTTCAGCTCACCTTGTTCACAGCTTTGTTTCTAACTCACCTGCAATGTAACTTACCCCACTGTGCTAGTAAGCACTTTGGGAGCCTTTAAATAGCCTGTGGCACTTTCCTCAGGTGTATGTGCCAGCTGCAGACTGCTAATGCAGATGGTCAATGTGCAGCTTTCGTAGGAGGGAAAGCTGGCTTTCTACACTCTGGAAATCAAGGCATCCAAAATGAAACTTCATATTTGGATACAGTCTGATCGTGAAAACCATAGAAAAAGCAAGTGTATCAGAGACCGAGAGTGGGGGAGTTATGATGTACTTCTTTATGCAAGTCTTATAATTATTTAATACATTTAGATGGAAGCCTCAGTTGTGAGGTCTGGAACTCTTCCTGTGGAACAGACTGTAACAGAAAAACTCCCGTAGCACATGTTGTGGAGACCTTTCCTGAACTGTGACTAAGTCATGACAAAGATGCCTTAAAATCAGGGTCTTGATTTTCTGCTGTGGTAAGTGCTGGATTCTACATACTCAGGAGAGGTTTGTTTTCAGCTTGCTCCTTTGTTGTGCAAATAGCCCCATAACAGTCAACAGGATCTCCTGAGAGACAGGAAATCCACAGGCTTTCTAAAATGAGAGGGTTTTATCCAGAGTGGAGTACATGACAGAAATGGGATCAGTTCTCTTGGCTACCTTGTAGAGTCTTACATGAGAGAAGTGATTCAGAGCGGTCATATGGCATTTGGTAGGGGGTATTCGCAGTGAGATGTGTGTGGAAAGCAGGTTGAAAATGCAGATGAGGATAAAATAAATGGTTTGTTAGTCTCTCTGTGTTAAAGGTGATGAGTGTCTTTATGCCCAGTAGTTTCTGTGAGTTTAAGGCTTATCTAATCACTCCATTCTCCAGCCTGGTGAAAAGAGGGAGAGCTTTCTATAGCTTGCGCTAAATGCTTGTACTGTGATGGCGTGATTTAAAAAAATACTTTTAAATGGTGAAATCCTCTGTATGAACATGTTGAAGTTGATTGTGTGGTGTATGTTGATTTTAAGTCGGTTTCTTCACTATAGCACCCTTTCTGTAAAAAGCCAGCAAATAAAAAGTCAGGAAATGAGTTAGTATGTGCCAGTGTTCATCTACAGCCTGTGTTAGTGGGTTGTGTTTCCTGTATCCAAAGCATTCTGAACATAATGAAAATCCTGAAAAAGAGTCCAGAGATAAAACCTGTTTGTACAAACAGCCTTTTCAGGGCAGGTTTCCTATGTCAAAGCATTAAAAACTAACTCAAGTGACAGCCCCATGCGTAAGAAGAGGAACTGCTGTTTGTAATATTAATGAATCTTTTCTTCAGTGATTAGTTGAAAGCAGGTGGCATGATCCTGCCAAAAATCATACTATACTTGTTAGTGGTCACCTGGAAAAACTTAGACTGTGTTTCCAATGAACTTCACAACCTATTTTTTCTGCTGGGTACAATAGTCACTAGTTATTTGCAGCTTGCTTACATAACAAGAAAAACATTTCCAGAACAAACTCTATCTTCTCTGAAAACATCTGATGTAATTCCCAGAAGCTGATGTACCAGGCTGGAAATCAGATCCTTCGGCACCACAGACGCTCTTGGGAGTGTGCTTTATTTTATAGCAGCCATTTTACTTCTTTTACATACCATAATATCTCTGTTTGGCAGGTCCTTCTCCCTGCTTAGAGTTACTAGGAAGTTCTCCACTGAGATTTCCATTACATATCCAGAAGGATGATTGCGCAGTGCAATTTCACTTTCAATATTTTTTTCTGTTATCATGGCTGGAACATTTTTCCCTAATTTATTGTGCTAACTTTTGAATCCCTATCTGCTCTGGTCACCTGAAAGTACGCATCTAGCTTCTTTATTGGGCTGCTAGTCAAATATTTTAGACTTCTCTGTTTCCCCAGCCTCATGACTGATAATTATTTAGCCTTATTAATCACTCCTTCCCTTGGTTTGTCTTCTTAAATTATTTGGCTTGGTCCTTCATATTTCTGGCACTCTGAGCTGTTTGTCAGCAGTTTCCTGATTATGAGGTGCTTAGAGCTAGTGAGGTCTTATTTAGGAAAGCTCAGTGACAAACTGTTCAGGTACCTGTGGCATTGGGCAGGACTCCTGGGGACAGGGGAGACCAACTGAGGCCCAGGGCTGTGGGTCCAGGGCTGTGAGCAGAGGCTGTATGTATGCTCTTCTAGCAGTATTTGGGCCTTACAGACTGTTAATAAAATGTTTTAAACTTCATAAGGTAGACTAGCATAAAAGAGTTTTTTTAATGGAAAAAAGTCTCATTATATCCAGCAGATCTTAAAACTGAGTGGTGAAATTTCTGTGAAAATGTTTGGATATCATTAAGAAATAAAGCTGGCACAATGAATTTTGTAACTATATTAAAAAAAATAGAAAAAAGGAGCAACACACAGAAGAGCTTGCAGTCTGTTTTTAATGTTTCCTTTTAGTTCTATTGCAACATTGTTTCCTGTCTTTTCTAAGAGATGCAAATATCTCCTTTGAACATTCAGAGTTTGGTGCAGAACGACAGCTCCTTAGGAAAGTTGTTTTCAGTGGCTGAGGTTTCTTTTTTCCCGAAGTTCAGCTTGTTGAACTCTGCTTTTATTTCCATGATTGACTTTCCATTGGTCTCAGGGAGATATAGGTAGATGAAAATTGCTGATAAAGCAAGGATTCCCAAAAAGATGAGGAAGCAGAAGGGTCCAAGGTTATCCTGCAAGCAGAAATGGGAGACACTGTAAGGAAAAGAAGAATCTAATTTCTATTTCCTTGCTCTTGGGAGCAAGCCTCTGTCTTAGTAATTAAAATTCAAAGGTCTGCTCAATACACAAACCAGGACGGGTACCAAACCAGGAGTTTCCACTGGCGATGTTTGACCTGAGTCCAATTGCTGCTCCTCTGACAGGCCTGGGGGATTCCTGAGCAGGTTTGGTATTTGGACAGAGCTCTAGGCTTTGCATGTCATTGCAATTTATTGCTGTTATTTTGCTCCCTGGCAACATTCAGAAGTGGATTAGCCTGGAGAGAGGGACCCAGTTAGAGTCACTTACAACAATCAATGGAAAAATCATCCCAAGAACAAACAGTCCCATCCAGCTGATGCAGCCAACAATCAGAAAAGCTGATGGTCTGAATGACTGGCTGAAGATTTCAACCACGACAGTTATAGTGGCTCCAGCTGAAAAAGAAAAGCAAAACACAAACCAGGTACACTTGTTTCCTTGCTCCTGCCGAAGATCCTTGCAAAGGCAGTGCTAGAAAATGACAGGCAGGCAGAATAGATGGCCTGTTGGCCAGTAGCCTCTGCTATGAGTGTGAAAGACCTAGATTACAGAAGGGGACTGCAGCTGTTGATTTAGGACTTCAGCTGTCAATTTAGGTTTCTCTCATACATAGTGGAATCTTTTTTCTGGTGTCAGTGGATCTGTGCAGTTCCATATTGCACAGGTAGCCATTATTAGTACAGTAATTTATAAAAACAGCTCCCCTTTTGGCCCCTGTGGTCAGTTCCACCTGAAGCGCACTGGTAGGTATAAAGCTTAACTTGCAAAGTAAATGAGGGTGATTACTGTAATACACCTGGCAATGCCTAGAATCCTGTTTATAGCTGAGTATTTTAAAAATTGTTCTGAAATTTCTGTCTCAAACCCTCTGGAGAAGATGATACTGTATTTTAAGTTATTTAGATCCTGTGATCAGCAATAAAATTTGAGGTGTCTGGATCCTTTTCCTGTCTCTCACTTGTGCATATCTACCCTTCCCTCCATATTTTCCAGAGCTTTTTACCATGGGACCCTCTGCCAGTTGTGCTAACAACCAATATGATACAAAATTTCCTCCCAGCATTGCTGTTGATGTACTCACATGGTCCAACTCCATAGAAGATCACAAATAGGAAGATCAAGATAACACTGAAGTAATGCATCCAGAAAAATTGATGCTGAAAGTGAGAAACCAGTGATATCAAACCATTAGATACATGGCAATAGCAGAGCTCTGTATTTTCTGCCACTGACTGAAGTTTTTATACATATCCTGTGAGGCAAGACCAGAAAGGTGGGCTGATGCTGAGTAAGTAACCAGAGGGCTGCTGCCTCTTTACCTGCAGTGACAGGGTCATGGTAAGGAGCGCCAGCACAGAACACATCAGTGTGTATCCTTTCCAAAGCAGCACCTTCCTCCCAAATCGGTCTATAAGTGTGCTCTGAAAAGCAGAAATCATGGGCCATAAATACCAGTTCTCACATAATTTCTCCCCTCTCCACGTGATCTTCACTGAAGGCATCTGAATAACAGCCAGAAATAAATGTCATTTGAGAGTCTCTTAATTCCTAATGAATTTGATTAGCTTCTTCAAAGCTAATTCACTATTAATTAAGCTGTGTTTATTAGTCAACCCTAGGCTGTTGTTAGACAGTTCCCTTTCTTGCGTGCTGGTATACATTGAATTATGCACACATACGTACACACATGTAATCCAGAACATTAGAAAATTCTTTTACAGAATAAAAATGAGACTAAAGACATACAGCATTGCAAATAACTTGAGGAAAGAGCTGCCTTTTATCGTGCATCTGGTTTTGCAGAAGCAGGAAGATGTGTCTTAGGTTATGCAAATCTTCCCCAAGCCCAGTTAGAAGTAAGGAAATGTATAATTGTTGACCATATTAAGTTTTTTCCTTCAGATTCAAGTCTGAAAAGACTTACACACAGTATAGAAGATAAGCATTCACACAACCCAACTCCCAGGGACATGTATGGGATAAGGAATTCTTCAAACTTGGCTGTGTGGAATACTTCAAAAGAATAGAAGTATATCTGAAAAATGCAGAGAGGAAATGCACCTGTGAAAAAAATGTTGCAACTGTGATGCAGCTCTAAGCTGGTGTGATAACATTTACTTAGAGGGGTTTGTAATGCTGCCTAATGTTGTCTCTTGTTCTGGGGATAAAGAGAGCACTCAACTGCATTGATTCCACAGAGCTGCAAGGTGGTCATGACAGTCATCAAAACGTAAAGTTGCCAGCGCAAAGATCGCTCTTTTATTACTTCAAGGACACGCAAGTTTTTTGTGCTTGTCATTGCAGCTTTCTCCTTCATAATGTCATCAATTTCTGCTTGATGGTCTCCTTCCCCCCAGAGCTTTCTGATGGCTGTTGGGGAGAAAGAGGAGAGTGGATTATCCTACCAGCATAGTCTGCATGTCCGTTGGTGTAGGTGGGGATGTCGGCTTCTGCCATCTGGTTGCTTCTGGGGCAGCAGGCAAACATAAGAATTTTGTCTCACAGGTTTTCAGTATAGCATGTCTCCCTAATGTTGAATTGACTTAATTGTAAATAAAGTAAACATTTAAGTACATTTTAATTAATAAAAAAGAGCTCGTAAACCATTTCTTTTAAAGAAATAAAGTAGTGCCCAGTAAAGTGGAAAATGTTAGACATGCTAATATGCATCTGTCTTTCTTGTCTTAACTGATTAAATTAGACTGAGTGAGGCCCCAGGTTAATACAGATGTGTTGCCATAAGTATCTCAACTGTTTTATGTAGAACTGTCTCTGCTACTACTGCATGGCACTGCACTGTGCTGTACAGCTCTGCCCTGCTTTCTTGTCTTCTACAGAGGCTGTCACTCTAACAGAACAAATGAAGTGAAGTAAGTGAGGAAAGTACACACTCTACCTTTTCTGCAGGCTTCCTCATTACCCTTCTGTATCAGGAGGTAGGATGGTGAATCAGGGAAAAATGGAAGGGTAACCAGTTGAACCAATGCTGAAAGTCCACTAGATGCTAACAACCATGGCCACAGAGCTTCACTTCCTAAAATCTCCCTGGAAAGTGTATGTGAAACAAAATTGTGCTGAAATATTGGAATGTATGTTCAGCAGGTATTTCTGAGTGATGAAGATTTTTCAAATTCCATTCAAGGGTGCAGTGGAGCAAAAACCTGAATTGATAATTTGGCAAATTTCGCAAATTTGGCTATTTTTATTTCTGACAGTTTTAAAGAAATTATTTGGCATGTTGGAAAACTTTCTAAATATCATTATGATCCAATATAATGTCTAGAGAGCTGATGGGACTGATTTGACCACTGTTTGACCACAGGACCAAAACATCTTGCTAAGACTTTACATGCAAGTATAGTGAATTTTGAAGGGGAAGTTCCCTAGTAGAAAGGCCTTGGAAATAAGAAGAGATCAGGTTATGAGCAATTAATTTTCTGTCTCCTATATTTAGAACTATATGGTTGCCTCAAATATGATAAAAACTTTTATTCTGGCATAGGCTAAGGGCTGTTTTGGGGAAGGTGAGAGTGTTACTCAGTCACTGACTAGATGAGAGGGTAAGGTTATAGAAAGAATTCTACTACTTTTAGTGTAACCTGGTAGAAAGATTGAAGTATTTACCGTAGACCAGCAACCTGTCCTGTAAGTTTTCCCAGTGTCAGAAAAACAGAAACTGTGGAGTTGGCAAATCCACGCAGCTTCTTGGGTGAAATCTCTCCTACATACTGAGGATGTATAGTGAGAGAAAAACCTGTAACATAGAAGAGGATAAATGACTGTTAAAATACGGAGAAGAGATTAATCTTTTGACTTCCTCCTCTCTTATATTGTTTCCATTCACTCTGGTATTTGGATTACAATCTCTTGCCAAAGGGATGATATCTTTCACTTTTATGAAGTGCCTAGTATATTTACTTTAAAAATCATTCTCCAAGAATGGCAACACCTACAGGGACAATCATGGGACAGCAAGGTTGCTTGCGCTCTACAGAGGCGTGAGCACATACCTGCACCAATGCCATAGAGAAAGCGTCCAACCAGAATCATCTCGAAGGATTTGGCTGTTTTACTGAAGGCCATGAAAAGTGCAGCTGCCAGCATGATCAGGTTGGTGTACATTTGGCACTTTTTTCTGAAAAAAAAAAGAAAAAAAAAAAAGCCCATGAGAATTCAGTGTGAAATCAGAACTTCTACTCTTTTGACTAATCTTGCTGTGACAGGAAGCATGGTACAGCCATTTCTGCTGTTTTGAGGAAATAATTTTGACTTTGGCTAGTCAAAGTGATTCTTTAAAATTTTAGCATCCTTTAGATTTAAATTTATTAGTATTTCTTAGCTTAGAATTTAAACAATTGGAACATTTCATCAGCATTTTCAAGTGAGGAAAGAGATGAAAGAACAGTCCCAATTTGTCACAAAGATTTTTAAATGTCTAGAACTCCTCATAAAATGTCAGGTTGTTTCCCAGAAATGATCTAAGTCCATGGCTCCTGCTCTAGAGTGGCTCATGTTAAAGACACTCATGGCTAAATTGATGTGATCTGAGATGGCAGGAAGAGGTTTTAGAGGCATATTTCAAAAGATACTCTGTGCCAGTCGTGGGCTGGTATGTTCACAAGCCTGATGTCTGAGGCTCAAATCAAAATCTTTTGCACTCAGTCGTTTTTCCATGATGCTTGTTAGACAAGAGTCCCCTTGCACATATTAGAGATTCACAGAGATCCTCTATTTAGAAGGCTGTGATTCAGCAATTAGGTTATCGTGTGTTAAATAACCCATGGGAGAAGTGCATGATCTTGTTTTCAGTCTTGGGAGACCCTCTGAGTGTGGGATGAGGCAGTGTCCCACAAGAAAATTCTTGGGGGCACTTACCTGAGAGGAAAGAACACAATTGCAGGCAGGCTAAGATGATTTGTTGAGACCCATATGAGGGGCCTCTGGATCAGTGGGTTGTGGAGCAGATCTTTAAGTGGGTCACACCAAGTAGATATGTTTGCCAATTTCTCTGCAAATGAAATTAGTGTAGTTACACACAAGGCACTGAGAACAGACTAGACTGGTGAGGAATCCTTTCTCCATCCAGTGGGAAAGATAGTTTGAAACTGACTTTCAGTGAAACTGATTGCCAAGAACAGAGATGTCTCTTGGATAATTTGTTTTGGCACTGATTGTATCTTTACAGGGTCGTTACAGGCAACTTATTTTTTTCTGTTCAGTTCACATTTTCAGTAGAGTAGATATGAATATTTAATATAATGCCATCACCCCAGAATGAGCGTATTTAATTGGAAATCTGACTCTTCTTTGACACTGAAGGATATCTTTCCAGGTGGTTGGCGTAACTGCATGTAACATGTTACAACCCAAGACACACAGCTCCTTTTTTGGGGTTTGTAGGGCTTGGGAGATTTTTATGAGAGTCATAGGGGATCTTGAAGAGAACACAAGGTGTATGCTGTTACTCTCAGAGACACTGATCTGGTGATGTGTTGATGAATGCATCCTTTACAGAAATACAGTTCGCTGGGGAGGGCAAATAAGCAAGGTAAAAGACTGCTTGTTACTTGAAAGAGGTGGATGTGCTAGCAAACCAAATCCGTTTAATCTTCAATAAGACTGCTTCAACCAAGAAGCACCTTGGTATTTCCCTGTACTTTCTGGCTATTGAGCTATTACAGGAAACACTTACTTTCTGTATTTTGTAGTTAGGTAACCACAGCAGAGGCTCCCCAGGAATCCTCCTATCCCATAAACAGACACAATGAAGGACCACAACAGCATGATTGTCTCTGGATGGAGGGGAGAGCCATGTCGCTCTATCCAGGTTTCATTAATAAACTTCCTGATGTGCTGAAAAATAATATGTGATTTGACAAGACAATGGGTATAACATCCCTTCATATTATTTGGCTGTTGTACTTCAGATCTAGCCTGTGGTTTTAATATCAGGCTTCTTTTGAGACTAACTTTCTTAGTAAACAAGTTAGCTGAGATGACATTTCAAAATCTTCAAGTTTGTATCAGTCAGTAAGCTTTCTGATGAAGCATGCTAAATGCACATTTTTCTTACTTCCTTTGGAAGTCTGTACACTATATGGTAAAAATTTATTTAAAACAGGAAGTATCATCCTGTTCTTTCAAGGCGAATTTATCTACACATTTAACGTTAGAGTTAGCCAAACAAGACATAGATGTATGAGCTGAATGCTCAGTAAATTTGAGGTTTGTGAGAGAATGGAGAGCTCAGCCTTGCCATTTTCTGTTTTCAACCTCAGAGAGACGGTTACTTACCACAGAAGGATAGTTGATGACAGAAATGTGGAATCCATATGGGAAACTACCACCAATTCCCAGCACTACGATCATTTGAAATAATCCCTGGAACTGAACCTGCAAAGCAAGAATAAAATGCTCCATCACCTTTTCGTTAGTCTGGATGTGTGCAGGGGCAGAGTCTTTGTAGCCACACTTGCCCTTCCCCTCTGTAAACCTGCATTGTCCACTCCAAATCCTCTTGGATATAAATATTTTTCCAAAATCCCTCTAACCTACTGCCAAAGTGCAATCATCAGCTACAGTGCCATAGCAAGACGAAGTGCTAGTGTAAGAGTGATAATCCACCATTTTGCTTGCAAGAAGGAGAAAGAGTTTTAAAAGATGTCCTAGATGTGGGGAAGATGGAATAAGCTTCCCTGTCTGCAATCTGCAGTAACCTGTGTATATCAAACAGTAATGTTACACCACAAACACAGAGCATTAAAAATCAATATTTTATTGTAGTCTCTACTTTCATTTCTGACTGTGTCATATCTTTAAGCATAACAAAGAAAAGATCCTTTTAACATTCAGCTTTTTCAGAAAGGTAGGGACTGCAAAGAGAATGATTTGGAATAGCCTCTGTAATTTCACTGAAGTAAAAATCTTCCTCAGTAACTTAGGATTTCATTTCTTCTTTCTCAATATTTTATTTTTGTCTGCTTGTTTAACCATGAAAGTATGTGCTTGCTTATTCAACAGCTTGGCCTTTCCCAGGCTAGGGAAGTACTATCTGTCTGAAATATCCTTGGTCAAGGATTAGGGACTGAGATAAGATGGCTCCTTTGATGAATGAAATAATTTTAACTGTAAGTGAAAAACATAACATGTAACCACTTAGACCTTTTTCAGGTACGTGATACCACTCATCATCCTTCCTGTTTCCAAGTGCCTGCAAGGCTAGACAGAGTTATCCTCAAACAGCTTAGACTGTACCTAGCGGACCAAACCTAGGACAATTGTGATTTTAGCCCCATCTGGATCTGTTCAGGGTTCTTTTGGGGTTTAACTGCCTGTCCCTTTTTATTCAGCACATCACAGACCAGGACAGTAACATCATCTCTGCACAGATGACACTCTGCTCTGAGTTCTTTTCGTGCCAGATATGAACGTCATGAGCTCACAGCTTTTTGGAGGTCAGTGCCTGGATAAAGCAAAGCTGGTAGAAAATGCAGTCAGGGAGGAACAAAACAATGCGAAGTGTGATTAATGATGGACTGGGAGATACTTACAGGAGCGCTCCTTTTTAGGGTTCTTGGGTCCATCTTTCAAGAGCTTGTTATTTAACTAATGCACAGGTGGATTTTGAAAGTTATCAAATGACAAGAACCAGGAAGCTATGGACCAGAAGACTAAATTTCCTTAAAAATCCTCTCAAATTCAGTGGATTGGTTAATTGGCCAAAGCATTCAAACAAATTAAGAACTAACTTTCTTACTCGTCTTCTTTTTTTGTGCTAGACTTACAAATTAACAATTTTAAGGAAAGCAAAATAGCTTCTTGCTGGCAGTTGAGAAATAGAATTACCACTTCTTCCCTGTTTAAGACTATGGAAACTCTTGATGGATTACATTAATTATCTTTGGACGAAACGAGGAAAGTCATTTATTTTAAAGCTTATGTCGTGAATTTCTTAGCCTTTTGCAGTGCAGTTAATCTATGCATTGCTTTTGGAAGTAAACATAGTGCTTAATAATTAGTATTATTTTCAGTAATTCAGAAGAAAAAAGTACAGTAGCATTGTCAGTGGTGGAACTGCCAGGGCTTTTGTTAGATTTTATTTTATTATATTTTATTTTATATATTTATTATATTCTATGGTCTTTTCCTTGCAACCTGATTTTCATGGCCCCAAGCCCCATTTTTCTTGGTGATGTTTAAATGCAGAAGAGAAAGATGGTCTTTGTCCCAAAAGAGCTTACAATCTTTAAGGAATCTGGATCTTTATTATTATGTTAGCTTCATCCTTTATAAGTCAGAGCCCTGAGAAAAAATGACCAGATACTCACCAGGCTGGAGAAAAATGTAGCCATCTCCTATGAAAGAGCTGATTCCTGCTGCTTACTGACTAGTACCTGCCAAAAGAACCAAATGCTCGCATTATGCAATAGCAGTGTCAGTGGACTAGTCCCATGTTATTGAAGTTAAATTTTACTTCAAATGTTTTTGAGTTAATTACGCATATTTCAGCTGTTGTACAAAGTTTAGAATTGTTGGATTAAATATTTCAACCAATGGTTGTGTCTAGCCTAAATAAACAAGATGGTCTCCGTTGCAGGGAACCTGCGTACTTTATGAACTGTGTCTTGTGCAAGGTGGATAGGGAACCAAGACATCAATTTTAAACAGAATTCCAAAAATCATAACTTGCTTAGTCTTCAGTATGAGCTGAGAAACATGAAGACAAAGTTATCTGCTATGAATCTTTGAGGGGACTTGGACAGTGAACCATAGGACTTTGACATGTAATAGGAAAGAGCTATTCTCTTTTCATGTGACGGCAACTGGAACAGACCGTAACTTAATCATTACTTAAAGGAATCAAAATGCTCCATCATTTTTGAATGGGGGGCAAACTTAACAGTTCTACAGTGGCACACCAGGCTTGACTGGCTAAATGTTTAATAGTGGCTGATTTTCCTTTGCTGGGAGAGGAAGATTCAATATCATGCACAATTTTATCTGGAATTCCACCCGTCAGTATATCTTTTTGTCTCTGTGATGAAAAAAGGTTGCTTTGAAACTGCCCTGTAACCTCCATAGCTGGATTGATGTCTCTTCCTTCAGACAGAAAATTCTCAGACTTTAATTTAATTTATTTCATAATTAAGAGGGATTTGTACATATTAAGTTGGTAACTGGCTTAGTTAGCATTTGCTATTTACACTTCAGTTAAAGAAGATGAGGATGAAGAAATCATAAAGGGCTGATTGGATGCAAGCAGTTACTGTACTGCTTCTGTGCTCTTATTACTTACACTGTTTCGAGGGCCTCTTTATCAGACGTGCAGTTTCATAATTAGTGCTAACAAGTAGCTGGCAGGTATCTTTAGTTATAATGGTGACCACAACAGTAAATCTCACAACATCAGATCATTTAGTAATTTATACTCATGCATGACACACGTACACCAAGCTGTGCGAAGTCTTCCTGAATACAGGCCAATTAGACTAGATTTATGTATTTTCCTTCTAGCTGACAGCAGTTCACTGATCCAGTTTTAAAGTGTTAATGTCTGCCTCAGTTAGAGTCAGTATTTGAGACATATCTTGCCTATCAGTTGATGTCTCTGGAAGAAAATGTACATGTAGTGTTTCTGAAACTTCTGAATGACTGTGCTCTTTGTCTCTGTCACCTCCCATATATATTTGTACCATACCTTTTTGCTGTTTAATCCCTTGACCAAACTGTTACCAAAATACAGCTCTTGCTCTACTGAGCACAGGCAAAGTTTGACCTGTGCTCCAAATAGCTGTCCCGCTTCGTTGTCATGTTAATGTTCCATAGGGCATTTGCTTGCTTCCTGGTGAGGATCTTGTGGGGAAGGCTTTCCTAATAACATCTAATGAATAACTGAGATCAGAGAAGTGGCTCACTAGAGAGTCACTCCAGCAATGCTGCACAATGCCAATCTGCTTATGTTTCTAAAGGCTTAGGTATTGTTGTAGTGGAATGAAGGATATTTTCAGAATGACTGGTTAGGAAAAGAGAATTCTGTTTTGCAAATTGCTGAGATTTCCTTTCTATATTGGTAGTTGTCTTCAAATGACTGGTAGTCTTAAATCATGTTACAAGTATATGGAACACTACAAAATAATTGAGCTTTTCTGACTTTAAGGACACTTCATGTATCATAGATCATCTTTTAGTGGGAAATCTTAAGTGTTCCTCAGTACTAAAGACAGGAATAATGAAAAACCACAATCATGGAAGGGTATGCACACAAATAACTTTTTTCTAGTCAGCTGTCCCTAAGGGAAATCCTGATGTCGTGAAAAAGCATTTGTGGAGGCCAGAAGTTTTATTATAAGGCAACCTGTCATTTTTATTATGTTTAACATTTCCAATTAAATATAAGCAGCAGTTAAGATGAACAATTGAATTCATAGTTTGAATAGCCTTATTGAGTTGAAGTACATATGCCAGTCAAAGCAATATCAGAGATAAAACCGCTTACTTTACTGTGTAAGTCTAGAGTTTGAATTTTAATTTGTATAGTGTGCTCCACGGAGCCTTAGCTTTGTTCATGTTCTTCCTAATAGCATTGCTTTGCTACTAGGACTGTGTGAGTCCCTCATTAGTAGAGGAAAATGTTAAAAATATTAGACACATTCTAAAGAATAGATAAGTCCCGTGAGTTTGCATATTTTAAAAAGGTTTATGGTGAAATTAATCTCTGTGGTACTTTACAGTATCACACTATCCTATAAGACTCAGAAACTCTTTTTACCTGTAACTATGTATACCAGGAAGAATGAAGAACTCGATATCAGATTGCCTTGAACATCATTCGCAGTTTGAAAGCCTGCAGTATATGAACTCAAGTACAGACGCTGATTGTAGATCAGTGTAGAAAATTGTATCCTACTACAGAGGTCATTGAGAATGGTATGTCACACTCAATCTGGAAGTTAGAAAACTTGCATATGACATGTTTTAACATATTGTCTCACTTTGTTTCCTTATCTATGTGCGCAATACATGCTGTTAATCAGCATCTACTTGTGCAGTGAACAATAACTGAAGAGTCCATACTGATTGCATGTCCCTGAAATATGAGTATATGTGATCACTTCTTAGTCTTGATAGAGAAATACACCCTAGGCAGGAGCTGTGCCTGTATCCAAGAGCTGGAGGACATGACTGAACTTTCTCTGACAGTCTGCTTTACACACAGGAAGGTACTGTACAGATGTCTCTGAGAGAAACTGCAAAGCAACAGGTATTCTGTTACAGGCACGAGTTCCAGTCTGGGGCGGTTCTTCTGGGGTAAATTGTGTCCATGTAGCTGAAAGTCACACAAAGGAAAGTAGTAGCTAAATTGCTACGGGCTTCACAGCCTGTGAGATATCTGTGGGAACTCTGATCCTGGCAGAAGAGCTACAGACTTGAGATAACAATGGTGATGGACAAGGTAGCACAGAGTATCTAAAATAACTCTAGGTGCTTGTGTTTTATGGTGACTGAATTCTACCCATGAGACCTTTATCCCTATTGCCACTGAAAGGCACTATTTCTTGAGAAAAGTTGTATAGGAACTTTTTCCCCATACTTTTTCACAAAGAAGTCTAAGCTTAGAATAAAATGGCTGATATTTTTTAGCAAAAAATTAAATTTAAGTCAAGGTAAGTATGGCTGCTGACATGGAAAACTTCAGTCCAAAGGGCTGAAGTTTGTCAAACTAGATACAACACAAGAACAACACGGCATTATGCATGGGAACCTGACAAGGTTTGGTTGTTCAGCTGAGTCTAAAGAAACAAAGCATTACTCTTCCGTTCCACTAATTTTTTTTCTTCAGTCTTTTATGGATTGAATCCTAGCCAGAGAGATCAAGCCAAGAACTTCACTCTTCCTATTTCAGGGTTGTAAAAACACACTCAGAAATCACAGAGAGTGGGGATCACAGGTCTTCTCTTTCTCTGTGGTCAGCAGAGTGTTTATAAATTCTACGTGTAGATTCAGTGTGTATTAGTTGCTCTGTTAAGAAGAGATTTACACATCAGCAAGTTAAGCCAAAATGCTTACTATTCACATGAGTCTATGCTGTCCATATCAGCCATCGTCCCTTTTCTAAACTGCCCAGAGTGAAGTGCTTGAGAAATGTGCTGGTTTGGCAAAATGAGAACCTTCTAAGTGACAGATATGAAAGCTGACAGTCCATTTGGTCCGACTTGCTAGTCAGAAAATGACAAATGTCTTTTTTTTCCTTCCTTTTAAGAAAGCCTGACTCCTCCTAATGGCTGATCAAAGCCTGGTGCAGAAGGTGTAATCCTCTGTGACATGATTTTGAGTTGTTGGAATATGCTTCTTTTTAAAGTTTAGCTTATTGAATTCTTCTGTGATTTCTATTATTGATTTTCCTTTTGTTTCTGGAAGGAACAGGTGGATAATTATCCCTGAAGTGAAAAGTACCCCCATAAAGATGAGGAAGCAGAAGTGCTTGAGTCTTTCCTGCAGGGAAGAGAAAAGTGAGAAAGAGAGCAAGATGAGCATATCTTTTCTTTTGTCACTTTCTTGGCACAGTTTTTGTATTTGTGTCCCAAAGTACTTTGAATTTAATAAGGACTTCCTTGCGTTTTGCCCTTTGACAAATATTTCAGTCTGAATAAGTATCTTTGGTAAATCAGGGCCCTTCAGTTGCAAAAGTGAACTGGGGACAGGAGGTGCCAAGGCCACACTAGACTGACATGGCATTGTCATCTCCTGCTGCTTTTCTTCCTGCTCCCATGGCCACCTTAAGCTTAGTGCCCTTGGGGATTGCCCCAGGGAAAGTCACTCACCACAATGAATGGGAAAGTTGTTCCAATCACAAAGACGCCCAGCCAGTTGAGAACTCCGCTGATCACAAAGGCAGGTGGTCTGCATGAGAGCTTGAAAATTTCAACCCTAACGGAAACTGTGGCACCAGCTGAAAGGAAAGAAGAATTATTACTTGTTGACATGTTTAGTTTTAGTTTGGATTGAGTAGTACCATTACCACAGTCAGCAAACAGATGCTACTATCATGGACTGGCATTCAAAAGACATGAATATGTCACTGTTTTTTAGAAAAAAAAAGTGTTTTTTGCATCTTATAAACTGCTAGACATCAACTTATTAAAAAAGTAAATTATTCAAATACATTTATAGGGGCAATTAAAAGTTAAGTAGTTAACACTTGAAAAAGTCTCACATCTCATGAAAGAAGCTGTTTAAGGATGGAGTAACAATCATTATTACTAATAAGAATTCGTAGCATGATACTGCTAGATCACCAATGACTGGTCTTCCTGGATTCACTTCCTGGGCATTTCAGTTATGTTTTGAAGTCACAGATCTTTGACAGCTTTGAGTTAGGAAAACATTTCATCCCTGTCATATGGGAAGTCAAATATATTAAAAATGAATAGGCTTTGAAAAAAAATTAAAGAGGAGCAAGTGGTATATGCTAGGAAAAGAATTACTCTGAAGTAGGTCTTTTGCACTGCTGTCTATGTGGCATAAGATGTAACATTATACAACACCGAATTTAAAAGAAAGCTGGCTTTTCTTTTTCTCTTTTGTTTTTCTTAGTATTTTTTTAAAAAAAGTTTTACCCATCTGCTTTTGCTCTATTTTTGCTGTATTTTTCCAGTGAATACTTTCTCCTGTGTTCCTTTGCTCTTGTTATCAGAACCGAAACCTGGTGGCATTGAAGTTTATGGCCAATGACTGGACCCATGATGTTTAAATGACTACAGGATTAGGTTAAATAAATTTATTTATGCTAAACATTATGCAATATTATGCAGTATTTTTCTAACCATATTAATAAGCTCATGACTTGATTCCTTTATTTCTTTTGAATGAGTACTTACCTGGCCCAAGTCCAAAGACAACTGCAAACAAGATAATCAGACACAGGCTGCAGTATGGCATCCAGAAGTACCAGTCCTGGGGAAAAAAAATAACTCCTGTGGATGGAGCAGTAAGGTTTTTGTTAGGTGAGCAGAGAAGCAGATTTGTTAGTGTAGAGCAGCTGTCAAGCTGGGAAGCCTTCAATTAAAGGAAATTTGAATAGTACTTTTCTACCCTGTCTTTCCTTCTTCCCTTTTTGACTCCACAGTGCTTATCGGTAGGCCAAATCATATCTTTCTTCACTTTTGTTAAGTGATAGATTCAATAACTGGTACTGAAAAGGAACTTTCCTAGGTCTTAGTCAAGAAGATATGAGACTCGATGCTTTTGGAAAAAAGGTTTCTCTCTCATGAGATCTTTCATGAATGAAACAAAAATGGAATTCTGCTGCCACCTTCCTTCAAGGCTGATTTTACAGTACCATCTGTAGAGTAGGTCTTGGATGAATACTGGTAAACCAGGAGACTTGCTTCTGAAGGAACTACAGCAACGACACAGAATTACAGAGGTGAACTGGTGTACAGTGTGTGAATGTAGACTCATAGAATGCTTTGGCTTGGAAAGGACTTTTAGAGGTCATCTAGCCCAATGCCCTTGCAGTGAGCAGGGACATCTTTAACTTGATCAGGTTGCTCAGAGCCCCATCCACCTAGGCCTGGAAAGTTTCTAGGGATGGGGCCTCCACTGCCCCTCTGGGCAACCAGTTCCAGTGTTTCTCCACACTCATTGTAAAACATTTCTTCATTATATCCAGTCTAAATCTACCCCCGTTTAGTTTAAAACATTTACTCCTTGTCCTGTCACAACAGCCTTTGCTGAAAAGCCTGTCCTCATAGGAGATGTTTTTCAGCCCTCTGATCATTCTTATGGCCTTCTCTGGACCCTCTTCAACAAGTCCATGTCTGTCCTGTGCTGAGGGCTCCAGAGCTGGACCCAGGATTCCAAGTGAGGTCTCAACCAGAGCAGAGTAGAGTGGCAGAGCCACCCTCCTCGACCTGCTGGCTATGCTTTTTTTGATACAGCCCAGGATACGGTTGGCCTTCTGAGCTGCAAGCGCGCATTGGTCTCTCATGTCCAGCTTTTCGTCCACCAGTACCCCCAAGTCCTTCTCCTCAGGGCTGCTCTCAGTCCCTGCATCCCCCATCCTGTATTGATACCGAGGATTTCCCTGACCCAGCTGCAGGACCTTGTACTTGGCCTTGTTGAACCTCATGAGGTTCACACAGGCCTACCTCTCCAGCCTGTCCAGGTCTCTTTGGATGATGTCCCATCTGTCTGCATGTCAACTGCACCACTCAGCTTGGTGTCATCTGCAAACTTGTTGAGGGTGCACTCAATCATGCTGTCTATGTCATCGATGAAAATATTAAACAGCACTGGTCCCAGTACAGACCCCTGAGGGGCACCACTTGTTGCTGAGATATGAACAGATACGTGCATTTCCAGTATCTTCTGCAGCAAAATTAGATTTCATATTAACTGATGCAAAGAGTCTGGGGTTTTGTTGCTTGTTAAAAATTGCATGAATAGAAAGGGCTATTTTCCTAGGACTGTCTTTTGATCGATGTTGGCTAGTGTTTGGTGCTTGCAGTCTGATGAAATCAGGAATCAGTGCTAGTCTCCCAGTGTTTTATGTGCTGCTTGCTGAGCTCATGGGATCCTGTTGAAAGGAAGGGAGGAGTACAAGACAGTACTTGCAGAGAGAGGGTTTAATTCTACGTAAAGACAAGCTTGATCGTTAGGATATTCCCCTCCTGGAGGGTAAGCTGTTAACACAGAAGTTATTTTGGCGCTTCTAAGCCTCACTTTCCTTTCTCAGCAGCATGGGCCTGCCTGTGAGCAGAGGTTATCAATAGAATAGACAGAGAAATCTGCCATGAAAAGAGTTTCTTTACCTGCAGGGAGAGAGTCACAGTAATACCAGCTAGCAGTGAACCCATGATCCAACAGCCTCCTCTTAGGAGCACTTTCCTGCCCAGTTGCTCAATGATGGAGCTCTGAAGGACAGAAATCACACTGGTATCTGTGCCAGAACAGCAAACTGTGACCCATTCCCATAGCAAAGTTAACTTACACAGACTACAGTAGCTGCAAGTTCAGAGAGTCCAACAGAGAGGGTCATATAGGAGATCATTCTTTCATCAAAGCCGGCTGCCTGAAGGACTTCAAAAGTATAAAAGTAAATCTGGAAAAAATACCCATAAAACAGTAAGAGAAGAAAATAATTTCTTACCCATACCTGTGTGACACTGTCCTGGATGGGAGCTGCTAACCAAGGAGATGCAGCTGAGCTTTGGAGTGAGCTTTGTACACTTTATTGGCAGACAAAAGCATTGTAAAGTGTAATTAATTAATTAATTCAATAAAAGATAAAATGCTGGGATAAAAGGACCTCCAGCTGCTGCAATGTAATTAGGTTTGCAAAGTCCTGATTTAGGTGCTTTCAGAAACAGACAGGTATATCATCACTTCTGGAGCCCATCCAAAAAGATCATTGTAGGATGTACTCTTCTCTCTTGAGAAAGAAGACCATGGATTATGGAGTCGTGAGGGGGTAAAGCAAGCATCTTTTCAAGTATCTCTGCCACTGTTTGGAGATATGCTGAGATAATAAAATTCCCATTTAAGCTGTGTTAGATTCAGCTGTGTATTTCCTTTACTGATGTTGCTGCATTGTGATGTTAAGTGGTAGAAAAATCATGCAGGTAATTACAAAGCTGTGGCTTCAAAATGATCCCAGAAAAGTGTTGCTTGTGGAAGAGGTGAAGGACTGTGGAAGCTGCCAGAACAATGAGCGTACTCATTGATTAGCGTTGAAAGCAGAGTGAGAACACTGCCATCCCAACATCTTAGGGTGATAAGAGCTGGGGGCCAAATAGCAGCAGTTGCAGAGAACAGCAATGTAAAACTGCACTGCAGATTTTGCCAGCGTAGAGTGGGCTTGCTTGTAAAAGTGCATTCTGTGGCCTTGTAACGGCTTCCAAAAATGGCTCTTAAATAAACCTAACTATGGAGGAAGGTAACGCCAGGAAGGACGAAGAGCTAGGCAAAGGGATGTCATGTGATAAGCCTGGCCAAGCTCTGCAGACTGCTGCTGCTGCTCCTGTAGGAAGGCTGACAGACAGCAAGTTGTGGCCTGAGAAGCCTGAGAAAAATGGAGGGAGCTCCTGGAAGCCACGATGTCTCCTTTAAGATTGTCAATAAGTGTTTTGAAACTTTAAGAGGGAAATACACTCAACTGCATTGATGCCACACAGCTGAACTGTGGCAGTCAGAATAACTATCATGTACAGCTGCCAACGGAAAGCTGGTTCTTTCATTAGCTCCAGGACACTCAAGATCTTGGTGTTTTTCATTGTTGCCTTCTCTTTCATGATGTCATCAATCTCTGCTTGGTGATGGCCTTCACCCCAAAGCTGCCTTATGGCTGTAGAGGAGAAGGAGAGCGAAACCTGCCATGTTAATTCGTCTCTGTTATATGTTGCCTAAGAAGTTTGTTGAGTAGGTGATGCAAGTGGCTGGCAGCACAGCATGCATGCAATGTGGCTGTGGTGTGAGGCAGAGATATCCCACAGTGTGTTCCAGAGCCCTGGTCCCCTCCTGCACAGAGGGACTTGTTCTGATAGAGGGGCCTAGTGAGGTGCACAATGACTCCTTCCCTGCCCATGAGTCTGCTTTTCTCCCTCTTTCTCTCAGGGTATGAGCAGGGTACACAGCCAACAACCCTAAGCCCTATGGCCCTACGGAGCCGTTTATTATTTAATATTTATCATTTACCACCAGACTGACCACTCAGGTGACATCAGCTGAATGCGAAAGGTTTTGTAATACAAAACTGTAGAGAGAAGTAGTTTCATGCTTTATATGGTGACTACAACAAAAATATACTTAGTAGGTATTCACAGAGTCATCTTAGAAATGACCAAGGAGAGACTTTGTTCTGTTTATTTTTTTCCACACTGGGAGAGAAAACATCACAAACTAACTGAAAGCCAAGTGAGGAACAGGAACCTGGAGGCCTCAGTTACCTTTTTTGCATCCTTCTTGGTCTTCTTTATGCATGAGGAGATGTGGTGGGGACTCAGGGAAGAAGGGCAGAGTTACCAGCTGGACCAGTGCTGGAAGTCCACAGGAAGCCATCAGCATGGGCCACAGGGACTGGCTGCCCAGCAGCTCTCTGTTGGGAATAAAATGTTTGTAGAATAAAAATTCACTGCGTTGGTTTTGAGGAGACAAAGGGATGGATGTAAAAGCAGAGGAAGAATGAAAAGGTAGAGAGGATCCAGGAATTAATTGGGTGGGAAATTAATTGTATTATACCTTTGTCCTGAAATTTGCCCTATGGCTTTTCCCAGTGACCAAAAGAAAGAGGAAGTGGAGTTTACAAATCCACGTAGCTTCCTAGGGGAAATTTCTCCAACATATTGATGATGTAGAGGAACACAAAGACCTTGAGGTGAGGAGAGAATTATGGGAAAGAAGAAGGAAGACACTCATAACCATTGGAAATAAAATTGCATGGAAATAATTAAGCATTGCAGAATATAACTGCCTCATGGACAGAATTGTTGCTCATACCTCAACTCACATACAAGATTTTTCAGTACTAGATTTTCTAGCCCTTTCTACAAAAGTATTTGGTCCTCTTTGTGTAGTGCAGTTTAATAATCTCAACCTTTTCTGACATAATACTATAGAAGAGCTGTAAGGTAGATCCAGATCAGATTGAAATATACAGTCCTATATTCAATGTTGATTTGTACATGATTTAGACGGAGACACAAGTATTTCTTTTCCACCGTCCAGCAATAATTTTGATGATTTCAGGCAGACTTGATGTTTCCAGCTATATGTGAAGTACTTAAGACCTCAGACATGCTGAAAATTAGTCTGGGAACAAGAGCTATTTCCTGATATGGTGGTCTCAGCCCCTTTTATCTCTTTTGAAAGCAATATGTTCTTCTCTTGGCTTTATGTGATGGCAAAGCAATGCAAATATGCAATCTCTTTAACAAAAATTAGATCTTTGCATGAGGCATGATACGGGTTTTAGGCCATAGCAGGGCCCCTGTGGGTGAGTGGTTCTCAAAATACAACTGTAGTTCTTCAATACAACTTTATGTTAGAGAAGCAATGTACAAAACCTGGTTATTTGAAAAACAGACATTATTTTTAATGAAAAAAGTTAAAATAGGCTTCCCTGTGAATATCCAAACTGAATGGAAAAGCAACTTTTTGTGTAGGAGACAAATACAAGGCATACTGATACCAGCACAGGATGTTTTCGCTGCATGTGGTCTACCTGCCAGGAGTGATATTGCTTGATTATGCCCATCTCTTTGTACTAACCCCAAGGACATACTGCTTTAAAGCAGACTGAATACCCTTGTAGAACATTCCTGAAATACGTTCAAAGTCAAAAATAGAAGGCTATGGCTTTGAACAGCCTGGTTCTCTGCAGCCTTATGAGAATAGTAGCTTTAAACCGTATACCATAGAATTTTCAGTACTGTTAACCAAAATTAAGATAATTGTATACATATTTTTCCATCAGAAAAAACCTTGCTTCATATTGTATCGAAACGTTCCTGACAGCTCTGAATATTTATACACTTGGCAAAGCTGAATTTCATTTGTTATCAGATCTTCTGACAAGGGGTCACTGACTTCAATTTTTTATTTTCTTAGTGGAAGGTTATATTTGCTACGAATCAAGATGTAAAATTTTGGGAGAGCCTGCTGATCTGTGGGAGAAATTGCTTACCTGCACTTATTCCACACATGAAGCGTCCAATTAGAATCATCTCAAAGGACCTGGCTATTTTACTGCAGCCCATGATAGATGCTGCCACCAGCATGAGCAGATTGTTGCACAAGAGGCATTTCTTTCTGCAAGTGCAAGAAAGCAAAAAGAATTTTTGTAAATCAGAAGGGAAACTGCACTTAAGCTCATGGCATGTAGGATGTCTTGGGTGAAATGGTCTTGCTAGTTTTGTGGAATTATACATTTGTGGTGCAGGAAAAAGTAAGCCCTTCCACACTATTGTCACTGGATACTCTGGACTCACAGTGTGCCTTGGCACACAGCTAGAACTGGGAGTTTGGGAACACTTCTGGGTTTTGTAGCAGAGAAAAGTTTTAAAGCTTTTCTGCACTTGAAAATCCATCATGAAACACATTGATGTAGCACTTAGGAGCATCTTCAATGCTGACTAACCCAACCTGAGTAGCTGTGTCTGGCATGACAGGCTGGCAGCACAGTTGATTAGCCTGTGCCATAGGACAAGGGCAAGAAGCAGCAAAATCTGTTGGCACCACTGCTAAGCTGGCCATATTACAGTCATGGTTAAGCCTAAAATTCTGTCTCACATTTAAATCCTCAATTGTCATTTCCTTAAGATAAGATTCAGTTGACAAAATGTCTTTAAACATACATACTTGCCATACTTGATAGTCAGATATCTACTTCCTGAAGAACCCAAGAGACCTCCTATACCAAAGATGGACACGGTGATAGACCATAGGAACAAGAGGTTATCCTGCTGAATGGGGTAGCCGTATCGCTCCAGCCAAGTTTCATTAATGAAAGCCTTAACATGCTGAGAGAGAAAAAAGAATTTTCATTAACTGTGACTCCAGTGCATGTAGTTTGTTATATTTAGAAAATAATTTTGTTAGTTCAGCTAAAGTCACTATTTCATAAAGACTCTAAAAGTGTACATTAGCAGTACATTACCACATAGGGTAACAGAGTATGGTGTGTCTGCTTTGCTGTTAAAAGTAGTTCATTCTATGTTGTTTTGTCCTTGAAACCTGAGGAACTGAGGCACAGACCTGTAGTGAAGAACAGTGTCAAATGAGACCACTGAAGTAGGCACATGTGCTGTAGGTTTATAGGGGAGACAGACGCTGCCCCAGTCAATGTGCATCTTCTAAGAAACAGTTCTATAAACAACAACTTGAAGGTCTCTTTTCTTCTGTTTTCAACACTTTGACATGTTCTGCTTTACATGATAGCATAGTAATGGGAAAGAATTGTGAGAGGAGAATATTGTGATTAAACCCTTGCTGACTGTCAGGGAGGAGCATCCTCAAGCAGGAATGTAAACTTGGTGCCACTGTTGACCAGTGTGCCATGTGCTTCTTCGCTTACCTGAGACATGTAGGTGATTGTAGAAGTTTGAAAGCCAACTTGGAATGTTCCACCAATCCCCAGGACAACGAGCATTTGAAAAAGCCCCTGGTACTGCACCTGCAGAGGTAGAACAAAATCTTCTTAAGCTTGTAGCCACATCTGGCTGTTCTCTGGAAATGTCTCATTTGTTCAAGGGATTTGCAGACAGGTGTGTTCCCTCTGCTTGTCCCACTATGAAGTGTACGTCCACCTGTAATTTCCCTACATCCAGCTCAAGGAAAAGCAGCCTCTAGCTACGGAAACCATTACATTTACCTCCCTTTCTTGATAATTAGTCAACAGAGCAGCAAGCTGAAAGTCATTCGACACTCCAGGGCTAAAACATGTGAGAGTGATTTTGGGGAGGGAGGTCTTACTTTCCTGTCTGCTGTCTGGACAGTGGCCAGGCTACCTGCAGCTCAGACTGGTGCCTACAGGAGTGACTAGGCCCTCTGAACTTTCCTGTCTTATCTGAGAGAGCAGCTGCTGTGCTAGCTACCCTTCAGGCCCTTGAATAGTGGGCAGTGATCCTTCAACTCAAGTTTTGTGGCAAAGCTTCCTGAAATCACCCACCGCATATAAAAATCTGCAAAAGAAGTCTGAAATGGGACCCCTTCAGACTGGTGTTGCTTGTAGCATGTTTTCCCACTCAGATTCCTGTCAGTGTGGCAGCCCTTGGAAATCCATAGTTTTTTACCTGGATGGAGGGAGCAGCAAGGAAAGGTCCTGGGGCAGAAGTTCCCTTCTGCAACTGTTCTGCTCAAGCTGTGCTGTAGGAGGAAAGTGTTGTTTCTAGCTCTTGCTACCACCATTAGTTCTGAACTCTTGCCCCACCTGACTGTCTCAAGCAGCATGGTCACCCTAGTCTTGGGAGCTTTGAGAACAGGCATCCCGCTTTGACATCTTTTCTGACTTTTCTTCTGGTTGATTACAGATTTGAAAATACACAACCAGCAGTGTACTTCGGTTTACTCTACAGCAGCCTTTGCAGCAGGACATAGCAAATACACCGTGAAACCGACAGCCTTTCAGAGATGCCCCGCCATATTCCTCTTTCCTAGACAAGAGTTTAAGTGTGCCCAGCAGGACCTGACAGCTCTTTCTCAAAGAGGTTTTGTCCTAACTGGAGGTGCCTCACTGGTTTATAGGGCAGCATCTTTGGGTTTAAGACTCAGCCATAGCCAGGATATAAATGCTGCAGGCTCCCACAAACTTCCCTGTCAGATGCCACAGCTGCAAACATCCAGTCCTGTTCCCTGCCCTTCAAAAACCCCTGCCTGCCATCTCTTGCACTGAATTATTTAACAAAACTCTTTTTTCCTCAGGTAAGCAAAGCAAATTATGTTTGAAGATAAGCAAATACTTTACAGATAATGGAAACATTTAAGAAACATTATCATATTGATAAAAATATGACAAAGATAGATGGCAGAGCACATGAAGTGCAAACATCTGTAATACCTCAAAATGGTGGGCAGAACCACTTCCAAGATGCTTTTAGTGAATAGGAACCTTGTTTTTACCGAGATACTGATTTTGTTTTCTTTGAAACACTAGTAACATACAAAAATATCACAGCTGTAAATACCCCACCAAGTACTTACCAGGTCTGATAGGAAGCCGGTCATCTCTGGCTGGGGACTTGTTGTCCAGTGTGTGATGTGTCCTTGTCATCACAGGTGTCTGTGTCTCTGTCTCCTGCCTGCTGCTATGGCAGTGGGCATTTGGATTCACGGACCAGTTAAATTTTTACTATTTCATCTTCACTAACTTTTATTTACTTCAACTGGCCAAAGTTAACACTGCTGGATTAAATATTTCAGGAAATAATTGTATCAAGACCAGTCCACAGGGGCACAGTTTCAAAGCATAGAAAGTTTGCATCTGGGGGGTAGTGAGGGCTTTGGAAAGGGAAAGGAGAACAGTTCAGGCAAAAAAATCTAAACAGTTTTCCAGGAACAGTAAAATACTTCTGTGATACACACCGACAAGTGTATCTGCTGTAATCTGCACAAAGTAAAAAAAGCTGATACAAGGTTTAGGTACTGTTATTTATTATTAAGTAAAATGTGTGGTGTTCTGTTTCAGATTCATTGGTATAGTAAACACTGTTTACTAAATTAAAGAAAAGGCAAATTTCAAAGCCTAAATCTTCTGTTCTGGCTTTATGTATCAGACTGTACTGAGAAAATAAATTGACTATTTTTTCAAAATGTTTATGTTTCCTTTTTATTACATAATTTTTCTCAAATTGTATCAAGCATGAGGGGGTATGTCATAAGGATTTCTACACTCCTTGAAAATAATTACTGAGGATCTCAAAGAGCAGCAAATTGCACCAGCTCACAGTGAAATTTCTCTCACATTTTTTGGATTTCTGGCGATTCTGAGGTGCATATGACTGTATAGCATGCTACTGTTTCACCTTATCAGGAATTTTAGGATTTTACTCTAGGAGCTAACCTCTTTATTTTTGTCAAGTTGATGGAATTCACCATTTCTGTTAAAAATTTCACCTATATTCTAGAAAAAGCTCTGTTACACTGTAATGTTGTGCATGGTTTTTGTTTAAGGAATTATTACAGAGTAAAGGAGATCTTTTAATTTGTTCTACAAAGAGCTGTAAGAAATTCTTGATGTGAAATGGACATGCACATGAAACTGATTTTCATGAGGTGTGTCATATAAATTCATCTAAAGAGCTGAAAGCTGGGCTTGGTTCTAAGCCAGCTTGATCTAGACTATATTGCTTTTTGTGGATGACTGAAGCCATCTGCAGTTTAATTTCACACTGACAAGAATTCAGTGGTTTCTTCTAGGTTGATTTGAGACTTTGGGTTTGTTACGATCCATAGCTCTGAATGAAATTCTGAATAGCAAAATCACAGAGACTGGGACTTAACAAGACATTTCGTTACAAAATAGCTCCAAAGTGAAGTCTGTAAGTTTAGCATAACATGTATTTTATCTTATGATGACATTGATTATTGACTGCTTTCAGGTTTTTAAGGTGATGTAAGAGTGACGTTCATTCATGAAGATTCCACTTGTGTCTATGAAGGAATATTTGTATTTTTTCCAATAATAGAAAACAAATATAATTTGCTCCTGTTTTGCAGTCTGCAAGCATCAAGGTCCTTTAGGAGCTTAATATACAGTCCTTCTGCTGACCAGCTATAAGCTAGTGTAGGTGATACATTCCTCAAGAGAAGTATCACCGGTAAAGGAATGAGGACTCTTCCTAAAATGTAAAGTGCCAAATTCTTTGGTTATTTCCATAACTAAGTTCCCCTTTGTCTCTGGAAGGAAGATGTAGGTGAAGATGCCTGAGCTGATGAGTAACGCAGTAACGTAAGGAATCAGAAAGAGACAAGCTTTTCCTGGAAATAAACTGGAGACATATTTTTTTTTTCTTTTGCTTCTCCTTTTATGGCACCTTGAACATGCTAACAAAATGACGACAATAATGGCAAAGTTTCACTTTATAGCTGTCTACATACAGTTTGTTTTGTTGCTGTGACATGAAACGCCCCAGTCTTTAGGTGTGAAACAGCAATGGGAATAACATAGTTAAAAATATCTTCTGACCTGAAGGGAGAGGGTGACTATGAGGACAGACAGTGCCAAGGCTATTAAAGCATAGCCCTTGCACAGCAGTGTCTTCCTGCCAAACTCCTCAATGGGGAAGGTCTGGAAGGGCAAGAAAAGCACTCATTTCACTGTAAGCACAGCTAAAGCCTGAGTAACAGCCTGATACAGTGCACCTTACACACAGCAGAGTAGGAAGGAACATGCAGAGACAAATCCTAGTGATACATACAGAATAGGGGCCTTTTTCAAACACAACTGTGTACAGCACCTCAAAAGTGCAGAAATAGACCTAGAAAATACAACGGAAGGAGAGTTGTATTGGAAACTATGGATTGCATGTGTGATATCTCCTCTAATGTTAGGACCAGTAAGCAAGCAAATCGGGTATATTTCCACCAGTGATCTGTCCTTTTTGCTGGTTGATGAGAAAATAGCTCTTTCAAGAATGGGTTAGAAATAGAAAGTGTCTTTTTAAAAGCTGTTCACGTGCTTTTAACAGAAAGAAACTGCTATCATTGTAGTTTCAGTCCTGGTCATCATCTGATGCATGTCAGCTGTGGTCCAGAAAAACATGAGATACACGTATCATCATCCTTTAGCGCTGGACCTACAGAAGCGAAAATAGAGGTGGTAATGACGGGTGAATTTCCTGAGGAAGATCAGGGAATTCACATGAAGCTCTTTCTTTTCTCTTTTCACTATTACTACTGCAATTATAGCCGCACTATGTCCAAGCAAGGCCCAAGAAAAGAGTCAAAAATATGGAACGAGAAGGCTCTAGCAGGCAGTAACTTGAAGAGGCTGCGCTCTACCTTCTAGCCAGTTTTATTAGCTCTCCTCACAACAATAACAGCAACAGCTACTGACACCATAATATTTACAGAATATAACCTCGTTTGAAGACATGCAAGCATAACTCTGACACACCAATGGCGCTGCCACTGCTGGTATCCAGTTCTGTTGGATTCCACCTTCAGCCTCTTGACAGTGATTTTAGCCCTGATGCATGGGCCTGTACTGAAATAAGTAAGGGTGGATGGCATCTTAACTGCTAGCTTCTTGAAGGTCTTAGTCACTACAGTAATAAAAAGATGAGAAAGCGAAAATGAAAAAGGCTAGCTTACTTGTTTTATCTCTCCTTTTGAGTAAAAGATTGGCAGGGTGAGTAGTCAAAATAATTTGAGATGTTGCTTGCAAAAGTATGAGAAAGACGCCTTGGCATGGGGTTAAAACAACATGCAAACATTAACAGTGGTGGGTTAATCATATAATGTCTGGTTTATCAGTAACTGCAAGAGATGCAACAATAGTACGCATTTGGGAGAACAGGCTTCCTGAGGTTTGGCACATTTTATTTCTGCAGCCTGGGAAGATGAGTGCTTGAGATGGAAAGTTTCCTTCAGTCATGAAATAGTGAAGGTGTCCAGCAAGACTACCTATGAAGGACTGACTTCTTGCAGGAGGAACTGGAGCTATATCAGAGTAAGCATGGCTGGACTTCATAAAAGAGGGACAGAGGGATCCAAAGCTTGTGCTTTTAAACCTGACATGGTGCTGTGTGACAGGGATGAACAGTCCCTCTGCAATGTTCCAGCTGTGCTTCTGCTGACACTGGTTCCTGCAAAACGATCAGCAAAGACAAAGTGACACTGACCAAGATTACAACAGAAAATACTCTCTTCTCTATGTGCAGGAAGGTTGGGACTTCAAGATGTGAAAAAGAGAAAGTGAAGAGTAAAACCAGCAGGAAGGAACTGACAAAAGAAAGTGGAAGTTACCACAGCAGAATACACTATTGAGCTGGTACAGTGCCAATAGTGAACACTGATCCTAACATGTATTTTTCTATATGTCTCTTTAGTTAGCTACTCCATGACTTTAACATCTGTTCAGAAGTACTACCACTTGGAATTGCACCACATTGTGAAATGTGCGCAAACTGGGAAAAGAACAGCACGGGAGAAGGTAAACGTTGTATTTGTGTTCCATTTGGTTTCATGCTGTTCTTGTTTTCAAACAGGCGACTCGGGCATTAGAAATTTCTCTTCACAACATTGTTAGGGAAGCTGTGAGCTATATAGAAGCACTGCCACAGAGGTGATGGGGGAAGAGGGCATGGTGGCAAAAAGAAGCATAAGATTTCATCCTGGATGAAGGTAGCACCTCGTTAGTTTTTTTGGAACCATGGGAGCACAGGAGCTGTTGTGGGCAGGTTAATATGCACAAGCCAGTTTGCTCCCAATGTAACTGCAGAATAAATGTCCATAATTCAAAACTTGTTTTCTTAAATAACAGGACGCATTTACATAACACTTTGCCAGCTCAGTGAAGCTCTCTCTTTTTCTGTTACGTAGATAGATGGGGAATGCCAGTGTTCCAAATAACTAGTGGTAGATGGATGGGCAAAACCATCCAAACCCAAATCAGCAGTGTCCTGGTTTTGGCCAGGACAGGGTTAATTTTCACCAGGGCGCGGGGGG
>Ga0065711_1005184_pt1 | contig 33173 bp, 13 predicted proteins | sample Hoacrofraction12_FD_59098 | JGI IMG/M metagenome (GOLD analysis project Ga0065711, IMG submission 59098) | Hoatzin crop microbial communities from Cojedes, Venezuela - Epithelial fraction 12 v2 (version 2) | ecosystem: Host-associated > Birds > Digestive system > Esophagus > Crop | place...
TTTTTTTTTTTGGTTTTTTTTTTTTTTTTTTTTGTTTTTTTTTTTTTTTTTTTTTTTTTTTTTGTATTTTTTATTTTTTAACTGGACGCTTTTAAGGGAATGGCTTTCTAATGAGAAAAAGAAGTTTTCACCTTCCGGCACACATTACTGTCAATGACATTCTGTGGAAAAACAGGTACAAGATGTAATTTTATCAGCAGATACTTTCAGGCTTTGTAAACTAAATATCCCCCTTCTGAAACAACCTCTGTATATGTGCAATCGCTCCCACTTACACTTCTATTGCCTTGAAATCTCTGCTTTAACTCGCAAAGCGAGTCTATTCAACTCATTACCTAAAAATCCTAGTAACAAATATTCTATCTAAGCATGTTTCCATAAATTGTAAGATTATACCAGCACACTTTGTTACAAATGAGTCAAAAGGACTGCATAGGTTGAATAAAAACAAATAAGGCACCTCCCAACCATACTGAAAGAGGATTTTGATAATGTTCATTTATTCACTTGCCCTGCCATAAGCCCATTAAGAACAGGCTAAATTGCCACTGCATAATGCTGATGGCTGGAGAGGATGCAAGACTCTGCAGTGCCATTTCTTGCTTTACAGGTAAATAAGATATAAGGAGAGAAGACACAGTTATATACATTTGGTATATCCTAAGAAATTGAAGACCAACGTAAAAAATAATCTGATCTACCCAAAATGTTCTGCTGACAAACTATTCCACAACGTTCAGTAGGTCTGAAAATGCTGTTGCTGTGAACACATTGTGACCAGGCGACATTATCGATAGCAACGGCTCAGCTTTGATACGCTGCACTGCTGAGCGTAACAAACACCAAATTTCCAGGTTACGTCACTTCTGCTAGCCCGCAAGCTGGAAACTCCTAGCCTCTCAGGTCTCAAAGACAGCGGTAATGAAGAACAAGGGACAAGGTTTGAAGCTGATCACTAGCTAACCTCCAGCCAACGTCTGATTTGAAGTTTGGCTAGTGATAAGCTTTAAGTAATAATTTGTAATGAAGGAATTATGAAATTTTGGTGGTTCACAAATCTTGTAACTGTTGGCTCCACAGTCAACAATAAATCAACTTTCATTGCCTACTTATAAGAGATAATTAAACCCTTTCTATTCTGTTGACCCCATTTGCCCTTCTCTATCTTCAGCTTTTCCCAAAGAATATTTCAGTCTTTTCCTCTGCCCCATGTTTACAGACAAACTGGGGAAGATGGAAGCACATTTAAATTTGCGCTGCATGTTTAAACCCAAGATGTCTCTAGAGATTGATGTGAATAAAGTTCTGAATGCAACTTCGCAATATGCCATTCTTCTCTCTTGAGAAAGAAAATGCTGCATAAAAGCAGCAGAAATTAGTTTTCTGCATCTGTAAAAGATAAAATTTGGAATGTGTGGTTTCTCCATTTGTCCACAAGCCTTTTAAACAACAATAATCCTGCGTCTCAGCCAGTGAGTTCTTTACTGATAAGGCACGTAAATACATGTAATTACAAAGTTACGATTTTCAAAGAGGAGAGTAATCCTTTCTTTATCCACTGGTAAAACAGCTTGTCATTATTATACAGCTGAGAACAAAGATTTGTCCACAGAATCCTGCTAAATCAAGACAGATTTGACTGATTAAAACTCCAGTCATCAAGACATTGGTAATACAGTGCATGCAGGCAAAGAGTCTTTAAAGTGCAGGTCACAAATCTGTTAGATTTATGGGAATAATCATGCACCTTCTTTTGGAAAAATGTTCAAAATGGAAATCCAAAAAGTCCTTGTCCATTTTTCTCCTTTTGAAGTGTAAAATCTTATTGGTGGTGTTATAAAAAGTCTTGGTTAGCCTTATGACTTCCACAGTACTCATTACTAATTCAAAATTCTTCCAAGTTTGGATAACCCAGTGTGAGTTCAAAGAAGAACAACAGAGATGATTAAGGATCCAGAGGGATTGATTTCTGAGGAAAGATTAAAACAACTGGAAAAAAAAAAATATATTTCTTGGTTGGGTGATTAAGGAGGCAGAGAAAGCAAGAGTTCTAAGCTAACAGTTTCCAAGTACAACACCTGAAGGCTGTAAACACCATAGCTCTTTGTTCAGGATGAACTGATGGGTAACACTAAGGATCACAGAGGGAATTAAAAAACTTTTGAGAGAAATATTATGCAAAAGGGAGAATTTGCTGTATTATCCCGGGACAGTTTCCTACAGAAAATGCGGTATCGCCATCTCTAGAGTCAGCAACTAGTCTAGGAAAAGCATTATTACAAACCCAGCAAAGACTGAGCAGCCATGGCAAGATGATCGACAAAACACATTTGCACTGAAATCTATGCTCGATGTTCTGAAGGTTCAGCTTCGGCCTCTGCGGCTGAAGCAGCACACGACTCTCATAAGGGTCGCAGCCACCGCGGCAGGGCTCTGCGCAGCCCTCAGGCAGAAGCTCTCCTGCTCCACACCTTCTGCTCCAGACAAACTCCACAGAGCAGTAGCACCAGGACTCTCCTCGTTCAGCCCAGGGACTGCTTTGCCTCCTGCAACCTCCCAGAAGTCACGTTAGAAAGAAAAAACAAAAAAAATCCACACCCTTACTTGTGTACAGCTATGGAAGTATTGAAAGTACCGGAGAAAGTTCAAGAAAACCCAGTGGCAGACCTAGCAGACTGCAGTTTATAATGAGCAAGTTGATTTTCTTGTTTTGCTTATACTGTTTTCAAATATTACAACAGAAACAACTTGCAACTATCTTGTTCATAAGGAAAACTAACGGCTTTTCCAATGTCTTAGTTTGAAAAATAACAGCTACAATAGATGAGAAGTCTTGCAGATCTGACAGATCAACTTCTTCCCAGCTGTGACAGACAGGAAAAGTTTTTGTCATGACAAAAAGCTAAACAACGTTGCCTAGAGCTGATAAACAATGAGATTTTATAGTACAAAACTTCCCTGCTGCGAACCAACATCCACCAGCCTCTCCCTCCTCCATACGGAACTGTCTACTTACTCTCTCAAGGTGTTCAGCAGTGCTGCATCATCCAAAGAAAATGTTCACAATTTATTTCTAAAATCCATTCTAGAGTGCTCAAATTTCCCTCCGCTTACCACAGCAAAAGTCTGCCCATGTTAAACCACGAGCGCACTCTGGAAAGCGCTCGAACCCTGCAGCGAAACGCGCAGCAGAACTTCCACAGGACACAAATCGCACGTCACAGCCCGCGGTCCCCTCCGACGCGAGCGACGTGTCGTGGGTAAGGTGGCGCGAGAATGAGGGACGGGAAAACCCTGCTTTCTCACCAAAGGCAGAACAGGTACCCCTGGAACCAAAGCGCTTCACGGGTCATCTGCTTCTTCATGAGTCCTGGTGACTTTATTTCTTGAAAATGAAAAAGTCTGATGAATTCAGAACTTTTTTTCCTCCCCCTTCTGTCACAGTGTTAAAAAACACCTCTGTTTTGTAGCTCAGGTACACAAAGGGATGCACCTCCTCCTTTCACCACCAATGCTGTGCCAGGAAATTTCATGCTCTTTGCACCCACCCAAACACAAATACTGATGTTCTTGAGGAACAGGCCTTAAAAAAACCCAATCAAACAAACAAACAAAAAAAAACCACAGAAAAACCTCTATTTTCCAAACCTACTTAGCAAAAAAGAAAAGTTTTCTTCTGTTTTTTAATGGATTTTAGCTGGACTGGACATTTGGGCAGAAGAACACATTACAGCAGTCTCTCTCTCACAACTGCTGTTTCTAACATCTTTCTTTTAATTATGATGCTGGAGTAAATTTAAGAAAACTGTATGTTGCTGCAGGTTTAGCAATAACGGAACTGCGTTCAGTAAAAAATCACTTGAAAAAGAAATACCTTCCAGTAAATAGAAACTTGCATCAAAATAATTTCTATTTGCATTGCAAATCTTACAAGTAAACCCATAACACTTTCGTTGCAAAATTTTATTGCTTCAAGTACCACCAGGGACACAGAAATATGTAAGGAAAGAGTTTATTGACTTTCAGGTCATGCTGTGGATGAAGAATTGGACATATTCATATTGCGTGGGACTCCTCTGTTTAGAGCTCAGCGATCGAAGCAAGCCCAAGTGGATTACTGCACACCCGAGGGCCATTTTTTGTCCGAAACCACTAGCACTCACCTTCCAGCCTGACCACCAGCGGTACTTTCAGCTCAAGCTCTCGGCAGGCTTTGGTAATGCCGTTGGCTATAATGGCGCAGTTCACGATCCCACCAAAGATGTTTACGAGTATTGCTTCAACCTGTAGGAAAGAAACAGAATGGGAAACAGGTGGGGTTTTTGTTTGTGTTTTGGTTTGGTTTTTAAATAAACACACATAAATTATTCAAAACAGGGTACAAATTGCCCTCTGTAAGGCAGGTTCTCATTTATGGAAGGTACAAGCTTCAGGTCCATCCTCAGAGAACTTGATTCCAAGTCTATTGTTTCTGCAGTCTGTAGCAGTCATTAATTGCCTTGGTCTAAATTTGCATCACAACGTCATTAAAAAAATATAACACAGAAAAGGGGAATTTCTGCTGATAAGCATAAATAAAAAGAGATTAAACAATCTATATTTTGGATTTTTTTAATGTATTGAATAATTATCAGAGGTTGGAGCTCTGAAAACACAGTGTATCAATGTGCATATGCACATGCAATGAAATATTTATGTGGACACTTCACAATCTGGATACGCACTTTATCATGAGCAGTACAGAGGAAAAGGTAATATACTGGCCCTGACTTGATAAAGAGGAGTAAAAATCCTTTCTAATTAACAGAGAGGCATGTAATGAAGAGCATTCATTACAATAGATTGATAATATCAAGAAAATGTTGTTCATCAGTTTCTGAAAACTGAAATTCCTGCACCCATTTCACAATTAAATTGTCCTTCACAACACAGAAGACATTAATACATACAAGATATTAACATGGTTTCTTTCCACTTGCTAAGGCAGTATACTATCGAAGCCAAGTTCATATACCAGGCTTCCTACCATGGCTGGTTAAGACGAGGGGGACACCGCACAGATGCAGCCATGGTGCTTCTCGTTCCATAGTGGGGCTAATCCACAACATTCCAGGTACTCAACGATAAACTGCACTGGGTGTCACAAACCAGCTTTGCCAGAATCATTTTGACTCAAAAGAAGACAAGATGAAGAGGGGATAAGGTCTGAAGGAATAGAGTATCACTGGATTTCACTGGTGCGTGATGTCAACTGCAGTTATGCTTAACTCATTGCACAAGATGAACAGATTCACTTTGCCCACCTCCTGGTAGCCAGACGCAAACCAGCACCAAGAAAACTCCCTGCAGTCATGCACGTTTATTGTTCTGCACGATCAGGTTTAATAGTTCTGTGCACACAAAACGTGACAAGTAACTCCTGTGATGTGCAGTCACACGCAGATCGAAAGCTCACCACCGTTAGTAATATTGCCAGCTGCAATGCAGCAAGAAAAAGAAAAAAATCTCAACCAATACTTTCCTCCCCACACGAAATCAGCTCACCAGTATCCTTCGGCAGTACCCCAGACCGCAAAATTATCCCTTGCTGTAAACATACGCTGCGTTCACATTGCGCTGTAGAGCTCCAGTGCTAGCAGAACAGTCATCAAATGAAGATGGCAATGGGACTACTTTGTTGACATCTCTCTCATCACCTGCTGCTGCTCCCAGCTCCAAGACTTCTCATGGTGCCGCCCAAGCGTGGCCAGAACAGTTCCCATCTGACCACACGGGACGCCGCGCCATTTTCTCCTCTCCAGCTTATTATACACCAGCTCTTTCATCTGGTTTTCCAGTGCTGCCGTGCGAGGATGCTGCCTGCCCCTGCTACTTTTCTCCTCTTACTATGTGCAGTGGAGTCCATCCAATTAAGATTTCCTCGCTCTTCTGGGCATCCTGATACTATACACAGTATTCTCGTGTGCATTTCCAAAGCACAAATCATCTCTAATGCCATACAGGTAAAACAATAATTAATAATAAACTCCCTTAGAAATCCTGATATTCAAATTTCTCCCTCTGTAATTAGGTCCAATGATTTGGTACACATGACACCAGCTGCCCCAGTTCATAGGGCCTGCACAGTAAGAGCATGCATATGGCTCATGACGTGGCTTCATCATCACAGGCAGAGCACACTAGGTATCAGCAGAAAATTAACAACCCAGTTAAATCAAAACATACAATTATTTTTNTAACTGTTTCTTATAGTTTAGACATGGGCCAACACTTTAATGCCATGTTAAATGCACNCATTTACCAGTGNAGGGTTTTTTGGATATTGAGTTGGTGACGCCATTGCAATTATACAGTTCACCTTTGCATTGTNATAAAATCCTTAACTTTGCAGAATCTACCAACAGTGAAACCAGAGAAGGCCCCTTCTCTGCCTTGCTCCTACTGCTTGCGCACATGTGAACATTCCTGGTGTTAGGAGGTAAAGAAAAAAATAGAGCCCTTCAAACTCTTATGACATTAACCCTTACGGCAGAGCGGTATCTATGCAAAGCACTTTGAAGTTAAAATATACTGGGGATGGATTCTAGCAGCGGGACAAGCCACAGACACCATTCCGCCCTTTCTACCACATGCTCCTAATTCAGGGACATTGCACCAGGCATGTGACAGATCACCTTAACCAAGTGTGTTTACATTATTAGAGATAAGGAGGAGGATTTTATGCCCAGTACAGATATTTTAATTCCTAATGCAGACATTCTCATTTAAGGATCTGCTTTTCAGCTTTCAAGCTGAATTCTAATCAGGTCTTCTAATCCATTGGCAGCAAAAGGGAAAAAAAACGAAGGAAATTAGATGCAGCTTGGATAATTGATGTTTGTATGCTTGGCTTTAATAAAAATACACTGTTAAATTAGAGAGGAGTCTAAAAGGATTCAATCAATAAGAAACTGAATCAAGTAGAGAATTCAATCTTGGGTTTTATCGTAATCTTCCAAATAAGCCAGAAGATCAGCCCAAATGATGCCGAGATTCACTTCAACTCCACTGAAATTTGTGAACATTGTTTATATATGCTTCTGTAGCCTGACTAGATCTTGCATTTCCAGCTGAAAGAACTTTTAACATTCAGACCCAGCAGATGGATGAAAAGGTTTTCAGTATTTCATGTGCACAGAGAATGCACAATCTCTGTATTATTTAAGTCTATAAGAAAAATAAACTTCCCACTGCATACCAGACCATTACATATCAACATGCTCAGTATCTCATGCATCTGGACTACCAGACATATTAAGGAGACGGCAAACTGTCTACATACAAGACAGGCTACTTGATAGCATTATCATTCTAATAAGCACTTTTATCCAATAGTTTGCCTTATAAATTATTTTGTATTTCAGCAACATTATCAAGGAAACTGAAGATAGCAGTATATCCACAGGTTAGGTTTTTTCCATCCACCAAAACGACTGACAGATGTGGAATCACCATCAAATGTGCTTGCACCTGGTTATGGACTCCTCTGGTGAAATAAGGGAATGCACAACAGCACGAAGACATCCCCACCCGTGGTGGTAACAACCCCCGGTCTGCCAGGTCCAAGCACCAGTGCTGGGAAGTGACAGAACCAGAGTGCTGCGTTTTCACTGTTGTCATGCTAGATATGGCACTGAATCTCTGCAAACCCTGGAATACCCATTAATCCCACAACTCCTAAATACTATATGCACATATCTGCAGACACACAGGCAGTCTCTTCTCAGTATAAGAAATTAGATATATTTCTGTATAGCTATATCTACATAAAATCTATGTTGCTTTATTCATAGAACTACCAGTTTTAATTCACAGCGACTTTTTGTTAGTGAGCCTTGACAAAGGCTGCGATTCTGCTTTGAACGTCTGGCACCACAAAAACCCCACCCCACACAAGTGCAATCGTGTACGAACTGAAGGAATGGTGCTAGGAGGTTACTGTTAGAGTTGCATTGGATCACTGACACAATGCGCAAGGCTGCCGGGTTCCACCCAACTAAGGGCATTTCACATACAGCAGAAGCAGCTTTAGCATACCTGCCTGCACTCTGAAAAACAGATATAGTGTGTATGCATTTACTAGATTTTCTTTTTTTTTTCCCCCCCTTTAAAACGTTCTTAGCCTTAACCAAACGCACACTGACATCTGATCGTCGTACACTTAAGGGTTACTACAGGCAGCTCCTATAAAGCATTCCACCTCCCCTACAGCCCATTTATAAATCTATACACAGGACGTCTCGCTGTCTGCAGCCGCTGCATTCCAGTCTGCTGAATATCCTCCGGAATCCGCGCTGCCACCACAAATTCCGTACACAGAAAAGAGGACAAGAACTTGACACTTGCAAGTTGTTATTTATCTTTCATTTTCCACCTGTGTTGTCACCCCAGAACAATGACACCAGGCTTAGGACAACAATGCGCTGGAGCACTGAGCAATGGCAGATTCTCCACCCACGGTAAAGCTCTGAATCTCACAGAACACAGAAATCCAAGCATGAACGCAAACTCACTCAGGCTGAGGTTTCATAATCATCTGAAGATGAGCTAAGCATGGGCGGCCACCAAAGAAGCTGTCCTGCTTTCCCCCCGTTGCCCTGCTTGTGCCAGCGTCTGAGCGGTGCGGGTGCCAGAGCAGCTCCTGGGTTGGGCGGACCCCACAGACACACCAACACCGGCCCGGGCACGAGGCAGAACCCTGACACGCTGTCAGGACCAGGGGTAAGGTGGCAATGTGTCAGCCACTTGTGAAACCACTTTCTTAGCTATTGCCTTTCCGGATCAGAATGAGTATTAGTCACATACAAAAATGTGAGGCCAGAATTACAACTAGGGAACTGTCCGATAAAAATCAAACCCCAAAGCACCAAAACCGCGACTGTACAGCGTAGATCTCTTCTGAATACTACTGAAAGTGTACGCCGGAATGTAAGTGTGGGTTTTTTAAAATACATGCTTTAACAAAATATTTCAGGATGGCTGACACAAAGACAGCTCAAAGACATAATTATTCCAACATTCAGATCCCTTTAATCAAAGTTTCTGCTAGTGTGTTTTTTATGAGAAGCTCTTTCAAAAACCCCCCCCACATAATCTCATCTGATGACAGCAGGAAACACTTGCAAGTTTTCCAACTATTAGCAGTGTCAGATGCACGCCTTGTGACTTTGTATGCATCTTTTCCCTTACGTGCACACACAGATGCATGAACACTCACACAGTGAACTATAAATATTATTATAAAATCACCAATATAATCTGACCTTGCTGTAAATTGTTGCTTTGAAGCTCAATCCATCTGTATTGGTTGAAAACAAGCTATTCAGAAACTGTCAGTAAAACTACGTCTGCAGCAAATTAAAAGCTACAGTAGCAAAGAACTTGCTTACAGTTTGCTTTGATTGAAATCTGAAAAAAACCATCTTTATGTTTCAAGCTAACTGAATTCATTTATTGACCACTCCTAACTCTTTCATCAGCTAAAAGTATACCCAGACAGTACGCAGCAGACTGTATTTGTCAAGCTTTCCTCTCCAGCATGCCACAGGTCACCTCTGCATGGAAGACAGTGGGTTTGCACAGTACAGCTGGCAAACGTTTTCCTGCATGGAGGCTTCTAGCACTTTCTGAGGCTAAAACATGTATCATGTCTCTCAGTGCTTCTGGTCAGCAGGGTCTAAATTTGTGTCTGCAAAAACACGTTCTTTCACCAAACTAAATCATTACGTTGCCAGAAAATAAATAATAAAAACCAGTCAGTAGCACACGGCCAGGCATTTGTTTCTCCTCTCCTTCCTTCAACACAATAACCACTGGTGGAAGGATGACACCTCAGACTGCTCAAACCTATCAAAGAACGTGGGGAAGCTGACACTGCAGGATGCTGGGACATGAGCACTGAAGATGCAGATGTATTCCCAGATCCTGGAGGGAAAGCAAAGGGGCTGTAACTTACAGCTGGATCCAAGCCTTGTACACAAGCCTGACAAGCCCTCTCACCTCAGAGTTCTATATTCCCATTCTGATCTTCAGAGATGCGTAGCACGACAGCTCCCAGGGAAACCCAGTTAAAAAGAAGGGTATTCAACACTTCTAAAATCATATGTCCAGGATGCAGCTTAGCCTCGCTAAGATCCATTGGCCTTCCTAGCATCGGCATGCAAGAGCTTCCTTCTCACTGAGCTGGAAGACTGTGGGAACCTTTCCCAGCAGCAAAGCACCAAGAACTGCCGCAGTTAGAGATGTGCAAGGCAAGATACACTCACACAAACGCAGCTTTGCCAGGACTAGACAATCCAAGGAACATATATTTAATTAGCTACAGGTAAGCCTGGAACATTCTTTCATTCAACTTGTTAGCTGCTACACACTGCTTTTATTAATAAAGAAATCTTTGGCATGACAAGGAGAAAGCAAGTCTCCTTGTTACCTGTTTCAGAGACACAGACACTGAGGCAGAGAGGTGAGGACTTTTTCCAAACACTTTGGAGACGGCTGAGTTTACCTGGATTACAAGTCCAACGTTCTTGTGTCCCAGACAAAGGGACACAATTCTATTCCCTGTGCCTTTTAAGACAAAACTAGCAATACTAAGAAAAAAACAAACCACTGGGTAAAATGGGATGCATAGTTCTTCACTTGGAATCTAATAAGGCACATTTAATTCTTCCTACTGTTCCACTGGTCTTTATTATTCATTCATTCTTTCACAGTTTACAAAATATATTTCAATGTGAAGGAAGGAGATTATCTCCAACTCTCAATACAACGTAATAAAAATATAATAAAACACAGATGCCATACACTTGTGAATTCACTCTATATCCTTCTGCTCCAGCTGATAAATCAGATACAAACATTTTTAAATGTCTCTATATCATTACAACTTGGACTGCAGGTCAAATGTAACTTTTTTTTATCCAGTTCTGAAATATTACTCTAATCCTCTAGCTTTTTATATCAGGCAACATTTACAGTTCATTTGAAAATAAAGATTAAACCTACTGTATCAAAGCAGTATGAAAAATTTACAAGCACAAACCCAATTGCTTAAAACATCCACTAGAGGACAGTGCAATTCAATGTGGAAAAGAAATAAAAATCCCCTTGGAGAAAGGAGCAGGGTTATTTTTTCTACTTAAAGCCAAACTATCTCATTTTACTTTACAAAAACGATGCCAAATATTATTTTGCCTCTTTGGGATGGAATTTTGAAAGTCTGAGGGTGATAAATTTAAGGAGGTTGAATCAACAAAACGCAAAGCAAGAAAGCTTGCAGTCAGGTGAAGGAATACTGATACAATGCATTTTCAAATGTTTTTTACTATTTTAAAACAGGTCAAGGCTTAAAATTCCCTAGTAATGCACCCTTACATAACAGCAGGCAAGGAAGTCTGATGAACCCCCAAAACAAAATTCAGATTTTTCGGTCTGGGGGGACTGACTGACAGGTAGGAAAAGCAGATGCAGTATTTTCTCCAATGGCTTTTCGGCCTGTATTCAAGAGGTTCCCGAGGAACCCAAGTCTTGCCGAGAGCAAACGCCCCGTTTCTGCTACACCCAGGGTTGTTTGTTAAGCCCCTTCCTTGCACGGCTGGTGAGATGGCCGTATCTGGCTGGCATGCCTGCCCAGCACCGGGCAAAGTCCCTTCAGCAACGCGGTGCCTTTGGTGCCACACCAAGTCCCAGGTACCAGATTTTTGCAAAATCAAAACTTTGCAGCTCCGGTTCCCGACTTGCTAAAACAGCCATCCTACAGTCTTCAGTCTTTCCTGCTTATAGCAGCTTCAGGACCTAGAACAGGATACAATTTTATTGGCTTTTGCTGCTTTGAAAATGATTCAGCAATAATCCTCCGCTGACTGACCAGATCCTGGCTGTGCCCCTTGGATGGGGCAAGAAAACCGAGGAGGTAAGCAGGGTTCTGCAGCAGGGAGAGCTCCGGTGCCCCCCGATACCGAAGACAGCTCCCAGAATGGACCACCAGGAACACCTCTGTCCTGGGATTTTATCTTACCCCTCTGTAGCACTGACATAAGAAAAAAATTCAGGGATCAAAGCTCATTAGATTAATGGCACGCGATGAAATGAGGACTGACAGATTACAGACCACAGCATGGTACTGGAAACAGTCCCCAGAGACCCCCCCTTTGCCCAGCTGTGAGGAGCCCGCATTTTGGAAACAGAAATATTNCAGTTCTAGGCACACAGTGCCCTTCAAATTCCAAAATACCACNGCAGGCAGCAACGTGACCTCAGGAGTCCTTATTTCAATATTACTTTTCAGTAATGCAAGTCTCGCGTGGGGCCGGTTTTGGGAACGTTTCCCTGTCTGCAGGACACGTGCTCTGCACCCCCCGAGCCCCGGCACAAACACGTCCATCACAGTAATGCCCCGTTCCCGTGCACCCCCAGGTATGGGATCACACTGCAGATGCATTTACGAAGATGCAAACCATCACATGCTTCCTATGCCTCTGCTACTGCCTGGCAAGACATCAGTCAGCTCCTGCCCAGAAACCATACACACCACGTTAATACAGTTCAGAGTGGGAGCGAATTAATCCTGCTTCAGAATACAGGCAGAGCAGGCAAGTGAGTGCCTGCAACCATGCAGGCATGTTCTTTCACTGATGCAAAGCACAACTGCCTCCTAATGTAATCCTTATTTATGATCATAAGCGATACGAATAAGGAAAGAGAGGGAAAGAAAAATGGTGAGACCACAAAGCACTAGTCTAAAGTATATCTGAGAATCAGGACAACAGCTTTTAGTATTGTTTTGGGGACAAAATGCAGCTGGTAGTTGCTAGAACAATTGCATTTTTGGTACCAATATAGGAGGATAACTCTTCTATCAGATCATGGGTACAAGGAATAGAAGTATATGGATTTGTTCCGACTATCATTTAAATATCTGAGGTCCAAGGAGATCAAACTCCTGGATGAGCAGATCAGAATGCAGAGCAATGTAAAATCAAGGGATGATGACTACCTACACGACCATATATTGCAAGAGCGAAAAAACACACATGATCAGTTCTTGTGTGTCAGATGAGAGTGCGGTATTTCAGATTTCTTTTCAGTTCCTCTTTGTGCACCTGGAACTAAGGGCGGTTGCATGTTTAGGTCTGCTTTGGAGGATTTTATTCTAGCAAAACCAAGATGCACCCACACCACCCCTCTTGCAGGCATATGCAGTAAGCACTGGTCATTCACTACTCAGGGAATTCATGTTACTTGACTGTACCATATTGGCACGATCAGTTATAGACACCCTCCAAATCCACTCATCCAATATAGTTTATACGGTAGCATGACTGCAAGCAGTTCTTTCACAGCAGCAAAGTCTATTAAAATCGATCCAGTATTTTCTGAATTTTGCCTCTGCACTTCAGATTAATTTCTCAATCAAAGGCACATAGTACAGTTCCTCTAACGTCCTTAGTGTCTTAAGTTCATATCAGATTTTTGCTAAACAGTAATCAGCTTTCTGAAAAATAACATAGCAACATGAGCAACATTTAAGCAATGTGATACAACAGGTAGTATATGTTCCTGTTCTTTCAGCAACACGCTCTGCCCTGGGGCGCGTCTGTGTCCGGTTTCATCATACTTTATGATGTATTAAAAGGCAAAAGGCCGAACGATTTTAAATCATTTGAACTCAAAAAATGCAATATTCCTCCAAAGAGGGAGTACCTGCAGAACATGGATATACGATAAAAATGGAACTGGTGCAGTCCAAAATCCACAGCATGGATTGCTGTCAGATGAATTGCTCAAATAGTAAGTTACATGGTCAGTGCGTTGGGGTGTGTTACAGATGCTTGGCAAAGTACTAAAGCTGATATTATTCAGTGATACGACCACAAATATCCACAAAAGGGCTTGACTAAATAGAACTCTTGATTTGATGACTAGTTCAAGTCTTCATGTTTATTTCAACAGTAGGTTAAAAATGTATGTATTACAAATTTGGAAACATCTCAAGGTGCACCTTCTCTGTACGTTGATTTTGACAGAAGTCCAGCCAGAATGAGCCTTACTGTAAACAGAGAGTTACTTCATAATTCAGTGGAGGGAAAAAAACAAAACAAAACAAAAAAAAAACACCCCACACTAAGATCTGAAATCTCAATGTGAATGATGTTTGAGGACCACCACTGAAATTTCTAAAGAAAGAACAGTATTTCAACATGTCATTTAAATACAAAAATGAATGGTTCAACATAGTTTTAGCTTCTGAAGTCCCTCCATATCTGTAGCCTTCAAAAGGCCCATGGGATCCTCTCAAAGCAGCCTATCTAGTTGGAGTAGTCTGGGGAGACAGCAAGATTTGTGTGAATACAGCCGCTCTCCGAAAGATGGCACGTCTATGGCTGATGAGAATACCCACAGGTCTACTAGGTATCAAAATCTCATGCTTGTGCTGTTGAACATCTGTCATCGCTATCTGAAAACAGGAAAAAATACTTTGTCCTCCAAGCTACTGAAATGATATTTGTTCATGGCAACATTACTACATCTTTCTCTAAAGTATTTGACAATGGCTACTTTCAAAGCAATACTAACGCAAAACAAGTTTTGTCAGGTCTGTTCTAGATCTGGCAATTTTTAGACCTCCCAGTCTGCACAGTAAGAATTGTGTCCAGAAAAATCTCAAGTACAAAATTAAAAGGTCTTTTTGTGAGCGTGCTTGATGCTTACACTTTTCTTACAGGAAGAATACAAAAAGCCCCAAAACAAACCCAGGAGTCAACAAAAGTAACACAACCTTGAAAATTATACGCAAATGCAGCATCAGAACCAGCTTCTGAAAACAGAAAAATGAGGTCCTAAGTCTGATGAATATTACTAATTCCCAGGAAGACCAGGGGGGAGGGGAGAGGGGGGGAGGCAAATCAATCATCATGACTTTGGATTTCTGCTCAGGAGAACAAGAAAAAAATAATTCTTAATCTTTAAAACTGACTTTGATTTTCTCCCAATATTGAAAGCTGTGAATTCACTTTATGTGAAGATTTCATCTTCTGTTTACAGAAGGCCCAGGAATCTAGGAGAACTTTAAGAGAGACTCCACATGTTGAAAAAGACTGATACCATAAGACTTCACAGCACCACAGTCATCTGTCAGTTTTTTACCCATTATTACGTGCTCAGCTCTGCACCTTGGTTTGGGTAAGGGACAGGCCCAACTACCACTTTTCAAGCCATCATGGCAAAGGATTTATTTCCTGAAACCAACAGTCATCAAAACCTATCTTTATTCTCTCTTTAGAAACAGTCTAGAAATATAAATACTATATTTATCTGCAGTTTCAAAATACTAAGTGATTGTACCCATCACAAGAGAGAACAGATGAAGAGTGGTTATTTTTCTGATCTAGAGAGACTTGGGATCTTCCGATCTTGCCACCTGAGAAACCTCTCTGACGTATTCCCCATGCAGAAGAGAATGAAATGCTACAGAAGCTCCTATCTAGGTCACACTGTTTTTCTTACTGAGACAACGGAAACTTTTAAAAAGGAATTCTGTTCTTCAAGAAGCTTAATTAAACTGTAAAAATTGCATTGTCATGGGTACTGAACTGCATATACATGTCTGAAATCTCCAAATAATTAAAACCTGTTCTTTCATGGTAACACTGTAGTCATCAAAAATGTGAATTATTGTGCTCATTAGGTTCTGAATTACTACCACATAAAAATCAGCTAACTATTAACACATAAGTAAATCCAAATAGAAATAGTAAAACTGAGAAAGGTACAAAGAAAAGTGACAAAGACACTGAAGAAGCTTTGTATGCAGAAAGACTAAACTAGGACTTTCCATCTTGGAAAAGGAAAGCTGAGGGAGGATACATAGCAAAGACTGCAAGTAGCAAGAGAAAAAACAGGTTGCAACCATTTTGCACCTGCTTTCGTCTCATTTTATTTCTTAGTCCTTAGTTCTTGTCATGCCAGAGATGGTAAAAATACAAAAGGGGTCCTTCTACAATTATTTTTAAATGCAGCAGTTAGTTATTGTGTGGAACTCATTGCCACAGGACACTGTTACCGTCACAAGCTTGCATGAGTTGAGAATATATAGTAGCAAATGCAGGGAAGGAAAGCCACCAAAGACTGGTAAATGCAAGGGTATCAAAGAACTCTAGAGAGCAGGGGGAATGTATTAAGAAAGTACTCTCACACACTTGTCCTCTTCTTGTGTTCTTCTCTAGTAACCTGCTTTTGGCTGCTACTGGAGAAAAAAGACCAGATCCAGACAGATCCACATCCTACTCAATGCAGTTCCATTCTTCCATTAAAACAAAACTCGTATCTATCATTTCTTTATTACACCTACGCATCCCCCCAGCCAAAATAAATCACAAAATAGTTAATGCTCGAGTCGTGCGTTCCTTTATCTGTTTCAATGATTACAATACTGTCTAATCTCAGCAGTTACCACTTAATATTACTGTGGTATATGGCACTCGACAAGTGATTGGAATGAGTGATATTGATTACCTCTCTTTTTATTTTAATACAATTAATTCCTTGCTTTCTCCTATCCTTTCAAGAACAGGAGGCCAATCAGAAGGTGAAGACTGAAATTCATACCTATGACTTTGTCCACAGGAGGAAGAAGTTTAAGAATAGCTTATGTACGCCCTTTTCCTCCTGCTTCATTAAGCCTACTCATTAAGCAACTGGTGCTCAATCAGAGGGAGAAGAGCTAGTTCCCTGGGATGTACCTGGCCCTAGATAGAAGACAGCATAAACAGAATTAGGACATTTTGCTCTCACCGTGCTAAACTCAGACTGCAACATTTCCTGACCAGCAGAAGATGTGGGGCAGACTACTACCCACCAGCTCAGACTCCACCAGCAGCAGGTGACCATCAGGACTTGCTACCACCTAAATATTAGTGAGAACTTCTGTTGCAGAAAGGTCTCTTCTGGAGATCGGCCTCTCCGGCATTATATATTAAAGACATTCAGCTCAGAACAGGACTGCTGAAAGATGGATAATGATCTTTATCTTCTGCAAGGTTTATATAAAGTAATTTAAACTAAAAAAAATGTGACAGTTTAAAAATTAATGACCAGTAATAACATCGCTACAAATAGGATGCTAAGCTAAGAACTGTATTATTGCAAAATGGGATGACTCAGGAGTTCACAAAGTGGTTCTACATACTTTTTGGATTGTCTTGTTACTTGCAAAATCATAAATTGCAACTTCACCCTTCTTCATTATAACAAGGGGGATAAAAATTTGGCCTGACTCTTTGACAAGTACAAAACAGTGACATCATTTTACTCCTAATAATAAATTCACCTACCACCTTCATTTTCAGTAAACCTTTTAACCCTATTTTCTGCATTAAAAAAGGGAATCACCTTCAGGAAATAATTGTTCAATAATGATCTACCAGTCACTTTTCACAAATTTATCAAAGCATTTCATAATAAAAACAGAGCCAAATGTTTTAGCCACAACCTCAGAGTGATATAATCAGCAAATCTGAACTGTGAAAGAAGTTATAGAGCTACATTAAGAAACAGATGGAGTGAGCATAAAACAATCCCAGATAAGCCAGCATAAAGGAATTTAACTTCAGATTAATCAAGGTTGAGATGCTCAAGGCAGCCATGGGGAGTCGTACACACTAAAATTAGCAGGAGATGCATGTAAATCACAGCCTGCTTCTTACATCTCAGCCCAGTTCTGCACAGAGCAACACATGCGATTGTAGGTGACTCTGTTAACCATATTCCCTTGCTTCACAAGTGGTTTTGCAGTACGGTCAAGGAAAATACATATCTCAAAAAAATGGCTCTCCTAGATACCTGTTAACTTCAACGAGAATTATAAAAGTCTTACGAGGATTTAAAACTCCCACATTAAATTGCAAAAAATGTCAGAATGAGCCTGAAACGTATGCAGTCATAACACTTGAAACCAAGCACAATGAAAACAAACAAACAGCCAGCGACTCTCCAGTTATAAAACCAACCATCTATCACACAGCCAAAGGCTGTCATACTCGGCTTCAGTAGCAGACTTTTTCTAAATTCAGATTTTCTGCAGTGATCAATACTGTATTATATTGGCGACTTAACAGTAGTTCCTTGGTGTAGGAAGCCAAAGACACAAATAGAGGTCCAACTCCTAAACAAAAACTATTTCAGAACCTTACTCCAGCGCAAAACTCAATTGTAATACTTCATGCTAAGCAGATGGGTAAGTCCAGCAGTGCCTCATACCTTTTGATCTGAAAATCAGATAAGCCAGTACTTTCAAAGCAGATTACTCGCTCTACAATTTGGTAGCGTAAAAGTGAAATTACAGGTCTATATCCTCCTGTGGCGACTTTTTTTTATTTCACTGCTGGATGATCCACGGAAAGAAAAGATTTCCTGTTGTCAGAGGCTATTTCTATTTCCTGAGAAACACACCTTGTTCTCTTGATACACAGAGCACCGAGAACCAACCATGATCTGGGCTAAGCCCTAAAAATAAGAGCAAATTCAAAGTCTGTATTTCAAAAGAAAACAATGCAAATGGTTATAAGCAATGAAATTAATGCAGGCAGAAACAGTTTAATGCATGTATTGCATGTAGTTTTTGTTAATTACTTTTTAAGTACTTAAGCACAGTAGTAGCTAAAGCGAATTTGAAAGAGAGATTACATAAAAACGTTTCCAAGTGCCTGCCTCATGCTGAGCCAGTCTGCCATAGCAGGGCTGATTAATCAGGAAAGCCTTGCCTCACTTGCAAGGCCCTTAATAGCCCACCATAATCTCATTCCCACCCTCTCTTTCCAAGCATCAACAGGGTAGGTTCCCACTTAGATTCTATTCTGTCAGTTGATGGCAGCCACCAGCTAAACTTCAAGTCACCTTCATGCATTTTGTCACATCTGAAAGAAGATTTCCATCAAGATTCCTCCATGCCACGCCACTGACACCTTTCAGCCATGACATCTCCAGGCTTCCAAAAACCTCAAGGACTGACAAAGGGAAGCCTCTTGGCAACCTGAAACCACTGTGACTGTAGCTCTCCATCCCTGTTTTCCATCTTGGACCCTACCGGGACCTCAGGACACAGGTTCCTGTGATGGCTTTGATTCAATACAAGCACGAATGGAAGGAGGGAGGAGCAAGACCGTGCCTTTTCAGCTAACGTAATTTAGCTGTAATCCAAAGTCACATCTGAGGACTGTCCGTTCTTGAATTACAGATGCGGGTTTTATGCTGCGTTGATATACTGTCCAGCACAATGAAGTCCTGGTCTATCAAGAGCCAACACAAAAAACAGTAACAACAACAGTAATGACACTGTACTGTAACAGTAATTAATCTAATCCAGCAGCTGCAAAATGACAGTAGTTACACCGAGAAAGAATATACTGGCCCTGAAAGCAAATCCACATGAGCTTCAAGCTACTGCCTTTTAATTCACTGTAGTTGCCATTTTACTGCTACCATTCACCTCCACAGGAAAGCACTTTAAACGAGCGCAGGCACTTACAGCCACCCAGCGCAAGGACGCGTGGCTGTATTTATTCTCACCCGTGCTGGCCCTAAATAGAGACAGATTATAGCTCTGGGATGCAAGCAGATGGCACATGGAGGTATGCTCAGAAGGCCTTATCCGTGTCCTTTGAAAGGGACGGGAACTCGGTGGATCTCAGTGGTGCTTGCAAAAAAGATGATGGACAAAATGAATACATTTGCAACAAGTCCCTGTTCCAGAAGGCCCTTATTTTTTGGGTGGAAAACATGACAAACGCTCACATTTCTGTGAAACGTCAGTCCAAAGTACTCCACCGCATTTGGTCTTCAGGGCACAACACATAGCTGAAGAACTTTAATGAAGACCTGATTCCTGAATTTATTATTTGATTTGATAAGGCCATGTATCAATTAAGTGTGGGGACACACCAAAAAACCGAAGCTGAGCACTTTTCAACAGCCAAGATACCCTGCAGCACTCTCAACAGCTCTCACCTCCGTGCCACCTTAGAGTGTTTACAAAGAGCAAATAAAAGGACCCTGGTTTACTTCTGCCTAATTAAAATGTTTTAAAAGAATCTAATTACAATATGCCAAACTACACAAATGTAAAGATCTTCCCTACAGAGAATTAGTGATGAATTGAATGATTTTTTTTTTTAATCAAACTGTTGGCAAGCACTGTGGGTTTCCTGTTTGTAAACAACCACACGAATGCTAAACATATTTATTCACAACTTGACATGAAATACAGCTCTCTAATTAATCATTTCCCTATCTAATTCAGACAAAATAAAACCCTAAACTTGTACCCCTCACTTAGTGTGACATAGTCAGTTACACATAAATGAATAATTATCTGAATTATCAACTATCTACAGATGCGCGGCTCTTTTCACGCCAGACAAAGGCATACCCCTGACGCATGCTGGTAATCTCGCACACATTCACTTTTTCTTTGTTTTAAGTGAGAAAATCTCCTTACATATTAAATAAGCTCAGTCATGGGCTATTAAAACTATTGTTTCAGGTTATCTATTAATTGCAGGCTTCCCTATCTATATTAATGGTTAAGATGCCAGTCCTCTTATTAATTGAAAAATGCCTGCATGAGTGGGTAAAATGTTAAAGGCCATGAGTTAAGACTAATTCTGTAAAAATAAGGTAACACTTAGGCTGTGAAAAGTTGTCATTGGAATTAACTGCTTCAAATCCTCTCTTACTTTGCAAACATAAAGGCTGAGTTTCAGATATAAAAAAATACTCATTAGCGCTTATTTAATTTCACACGCTTAAATAATTCGCAAGAATAGATTGCTTTCCATACCAACAGATGTTTAGATCTGAAAGACTGTATGATTACATTTCCTGTTAAACCTCATTTTCACCTCCTGAAATGCAACAATTCGGAGTCAATACGAAGACAGAGCAAACTATGTTGCTTACGCTAAAAGATTAAATTCTTTGTAGGAATGTTACATCAATCCAAAATGGACCAGAAATGTAATCTGCTGCATGAATAAGGTTTTGAATATAATGGCAACATTTGTATACTTTTTTTCCTCCACTTAAATGGTGCAAGTAAATTTACAACATCGTTACATTCAAATAGAATAAAAGTAATATTGCACAAGTGACATCTTTGACAGACAAAAAACTCCTGCTGTTTGAATAAACAAAAAACTACAACACAAACAACTAAGGACACAAAAGATGTGTCAAGACCTAGACTAGAATAGCATGATGCCACTTCTTTGTAAATGCTCTTTTTCATTACAGTTAATCCTTGAACTAACAAAACACCTATTTCTAACAGACTTAATAGAAGATTGCTCCAGAAGTGTAATACAGGTACTTAAAAATCAATGACGTAGTTTAGATACCTGTAACTCAAGTAGAGTATTGCAAACTATTTTTCTGTGGTGTGATGGAAAGAGGAGTGGGAAAGGAGAGGAAACAATTTAACTTTATAATCCACGAAGTCAACTGAATGATTCCTGAATAGCAACAGATAATAATACATTCATTATCAAAGTCTCCCTTTGTCATTTGTCTTCAGTGTCTGCAGCTGACAGATACACTCATTTATAATCCTTTGCCACTCACAGACTGGCAAACTCTTTTGAATTAGTCCCTCAACTTAAGCCTATGAAATTAATTCTTTCCACAAACGACTGGGCAATGTTTCAATACTTTGCTTCAAGACACCGAAGAAGTCCTATATTGTACCTAGCAGAAGAACCAACAGCCTATTCCCTGGTGTTTGCTGGAAGGCTGATTCCCTTCAGAATTAAATGCAACCTGGATGAAAAAATTAAGAAGCATCAAAAGTAAAGTATCAAGAAAATCTCTTTGCCATACAAACTCCTAAACAGTTCCCATTTTGATCCAAATTAGAAGCATATCTAAATCACTAGGGACTTACATTAAGTAGACTCCCACAAAAATTTGTTTTTAAATCTATTCCACTGTCTATAATTCCTTCTCACCATAAATGCCTGCAGAGTGAAACTTGCTGTTCATACCAATGAAGAAAAATATTCTTTTTATGTTACAAACTCTCTTCTTTGTTCCAAAACCAAGAGTAAAACACTGTTGAAATTGCATGAAGAATATATACTTTCCAAAAAAATTCAACAAATTAAAGCCATGGTAAATGGTATCGTGACTACTGTATCACTCCTTTCATTTAGGATTAATCTGATCACAAAGAATCAGATAATTTTTCTCAAAATCGTTTATGAGCACTTGATCAAATGTTCTTACAAATGCGATGGTCACCAATTGGAACTCCAGGCTACACACTGCTGAAGACAAAACTGATGGAAACCTGACATGAGAAGCACTGGAAGCGTGACACAGGTCCTTGTTGAAACAACCAGTACATTTCTCTTATAAACACTCAAATACTTCACTGTCACCATTTCTTGATTTTTCAAGTAGCTGGATGACAAACCCCAAGTATTTGATTAAGAATGTATCAAGAGGCTTTGGAATTCAGAATTAAAGAAAGAATGAACTGTGTCAGCAAGATATGGCTACTCATGCATTGTAATTAAAATACATGAGCATTTCTAAGGGTTCCTTGGCAAGAGATTATCAAAGTAGTAACTTGATGTGGAAGAAAAATCATTTTCATGGATTAAGAATAAGTCAGCTTGGATTCAGAAAGCAAAAAGCAGAATGAAAGGGTCAGTGTTCATTTTGGCAGATATCTAGCAGTGAATATTGCAAGGTTTCATTTAAAGTATGTACAAGTTCTCTGGAGAGGTGAGGAGTCATACAGCCAGGGGTCCAAAGAAAGCAAAGTAACTGGCTAGAGTCGATGAAAATCAGAAAGAACGATAATACAGCAATATAGAAATGATCCATTTTACCAGTTCCTGCACTCTTTCACCTGTGAAGGTATTCCTCTGCTCAAGTAGAGCAGTAAGATTATTGTATATGGCAGTGTTTTATTCATCCTGTCAAAAAACCAACACCTGCTCAAACTCCAAATAATGAAATCTGGATAACAAAGCACCTAAATACATGTGCAAAATTCTTCATTTTAATATATGTTTTCAAATCTTCAATGAAGCAGAGATTAGGAAAAATCTCATGCAGAACTGTTTTGCAATGGATTCAGATGTAAACAGGCATGGTACTTCATAGAGCAATCAACATAGCTACAGTTGTATTTCATTAATCCTTATGCAACGAATGTATATACTTGTTCACATAAACAGAACATTCTTTTATAGTCACTACCAAAAGTACAGAGAATATACAAAACAATTTAAAAGAAGTCACTGCTATTGAAATTATATTCTCCTACCGACCTTTACAAATATATTTCACCACTCGAAGCATATGGATTTTATCATTAATATGTCACTACAAAGTTTTAGTAAATTTAAAAAATGTTTTGGGAAATCTGAATAAGATTTTTTATTTTTGGTTTATAATTGCCTCTTACAGGGTTTCTTTAACAAGTAGCCATCTGTTAAAGGTTACTGTAAGAGATATAACAACTAGCAGAGATGACAAATCTGATCCTAACTGACAATGCCTTTGCTTGTGTCCTCTGTTTATTGATTCTGTATTCTTTTACTTGAAGGACAGGCTACCTGGGGTACAGAAAGCTCACCCTACTGGTGTTTCAAAGGAGGCTTACTTAACATCATCCTTTAATGTAAATTGCCAAGGCAAGACAAGGACGTGACATATCACTGGCACCAGGATGTTTGGATTGTCAGTCTAAACAGTTCTGCCTCAAACTGGCCATTCTTTTCTGCACTTATTTACAATGAGCACTCTATGTCATCATCTCACTTATTTTCTGGCCTGGACTTCAAGTTCCCATAAAATTTCCTTTCCTGCAAAACAACTGTGGTCCAGTTAATCACCATCATAGTCTGCCTCTATTATTACCTGCTAGGCTTTGATTACCAGGACCTCAGCAAAACCAATATCACTGATTTCCTCTTATGGCTGCAGCTGTGATGATGACTTCTAGAAAACACTGGAACTGGCAGAAAATGCTGAAGTAGTTCTACACGGAGAATTTGCTGCTTTCCCTTTGGTATAAAATTGATGCACGAGTTACAAAGCTACTTTTGAAATAATTTTTTACTCTCAAGGCTTTGAAACCAAAACCCAGCAAGTCCTTGCAAGTCCTATTTGTAACTGTCTGAATTCTCCTACCACACCCAACGCTGTGGAATTGCAGCCCTCCTCTATGTCCCACATTTCTTATCTGATGAATGAATTCCACAAACCCACCTAATGGCAGAGCTGTGAATGCTCTCAGTTAATAAGAGGTCACATGAAGAAGGCACCAAAATACTTTCAAATATTTTACAGCCTAACGACTAAGAACCTACTTATTATCAGCTCACAAAATCAGAAGAATGCCTTTGTCACAATCTATATTTAGCTAAAACCATTGGTTGTAGCACAGGCAGGACAAACTTTTAAAACACAGAATTCTGCAACAGTTCAGCTTATACACTGCTGAATACAGATGCCACCAGGACGTTTGGGTTCTAAGTTCACATACTGCTTATTTTCAGGCCCTCACTTCTACGGCATGCATTTGTAAGGATTCTTCTAAAAGCATGTTGGCCTATCCGTACGTCAGAAAATACGCACACAGTTGAACACTACACACAACTGCAAGTGTTAAGACTCACACACAAACCCTCAAAGAAACAAGAACCATTTTATTGATTTCTGGATAGCTCTTTTGGTTTTCCAATTACGAAAAAGCTACAGGTAGCAGTTTCCTTCAGTACAACATGATGCTGAAGTTGTCACCTGTTCCTCATTAATTTTTCATTTCTACAAGAAAAGGTCTTTTCTAGGAGCACTCAGTGGCGGTACAAGCCTGTTTCATTCACTTTTCAACACCAGACACGTATTTTTTCCTAAGTTTTCAATTCCATTGCATAGCTTGCTATGAAACTTGCACACATCAACCACAGCAGCAGACAGCTTTTCACCAAAAACTTGTAACTTGACATATACCTTGTCTTGCCTTAGGCTTAAATTGATTAATTCATCTTTCACTTGTGCTAAAGTCTTCCATTTAAAATGTTTTAGTAGGAAGAGGCAGATTTTACAAACTGAACCAGAAAGAGGACTTTCAGCGTCTTCGTCACGCTTTCAAACTTGGTATTATGCACAGCTGTTAAGGAAGTCTTTAACTCAATTTTGCTGTTGCTCTCTCCATTGTTTCTGGTTTTCAGATACTCCTTCCCGTGCAAAACACAAGGACTACAAATCAGTGGTTGTCTCAGTTGTTTCTACTCTAGAATTCAGTTTAATTCTCTCTTCTTCTTTAATTCAGATTTTTGGCAAGAAAATGGAATTAGAGAAAGCAACAATATGCGTTACTCAGAATCTCAAAAAATCACCTAAGAAACTCAGTCTGTTACTACTGAATGGAAGATTACAGAATAACTTCTGATAGAATATACCTAATACTTTAGAAGGTAACACCATACTACACTAGGAAGCATGAACTCTGAAAATTCAAATGGATAAAAAGGAATCTCAAGCATAAAACCAGATTAACTATGGAATAGCTTACAGGTGTATGTATGGTATCTGCCTAAACTAATGAAATATGTATAAGAAGATTGAGAATTCCTTCTAAAAAAGACACATACTAATTCAATCACAGGACTTTGAACTCAAGGCAGGAGTTTTTAGTCAAGAGTTTGCAGGAGTTCAGATTAGATGATCTTAAAGCTCTTTCCTAACCTTCAAACCTGTCTCAAGGACCACATACAGACTTGGGTTTGTATAACCTCCATGTACCTGTACATACCGAGCATATTACACATATAAATTGGGTTTTATCCTACAGTAAAAGGGTAGTTTTTACTTGGCTATCTCCCGCGTAACTAGTTATGGGTGTAGAACTGGCAGATGCAAGCCTGCTCAGCTGCATTCACCTTGGTAAGACTGTACCAGATGAACAGTTGACCCACAGTTTTTGAAACAAGTTTGTCTCATTAATGTACTGCAGGTACAAAAGGAAACTGAGTTCAAAAAACACTGAACTGCAATGGCAGATACTTGATATGATGCAAAAAGAATATGTACCTTAACAACAGACACAATCACTGAAAGAGATTCTCAAGCAAGTAAATCAAGGCCAGCGTTTCCCTGGATATGCATCCAAAGTCATAGAAACAGAAACAACTAGGACATCCTCTGCAATACTGACGCTGGCAGTGCATCAAGAAGGAAACGGAAGAGACTCCAGTAATTTCAGGGTTCATTAGAAACACAGAGGGTGGGGAAGAAATCAGTGTTTGCCAAATAGAAAAAGGGCAAAATCACTAAAGAAAGCAGCTTTAATTCCAAGCTTCTAAAGTGAGTATTATGAATAATGTAAAGTTAAAAAAAAAAAAGTATTTGTGTCTGTATGCTCTAGAAATGCAGACATTAAGTTACGTAAGTATGAGCTTCTGCAAAACATAAAGGCAACACTAAAAATTCTACCTCAGAGATCCTTTTTCCTACATGCCTTGAGCATTCTGCCTTGCTTTCCTTGAACACTCCTACTGGGTGAATATCTACTGACTGGAGCACATAGCAGGTGCTTCCTGGGCTGAGAGAAGGAGAAAACGAGGCATGCAGCTCCTACATGCCACTCCAAAACCTCATCTGGAGCTCCCCAGAATCCATAGGGAATCATCCATTGACTTAACTGAGGTTAACCCACTTTTCAGCAGCATAACTATACGTAATAGCGAAAGGCATCCCTTCAAATTCTTCTGCTGGCCTTCATAAGTCCTAGAAAGCCCAAGGCAGTCTCCCATAGGTGGCACCTACTACAAAGGAAGACATATTTTCAGTGATCATCTTAGCAAAATGTAGTAGTTAAGAAGTCAAGAGTAACTTAAGCTACTGAGAGTAAGAAAGTGACATAGCACCATCCCAATCAACACTAAAAGCAGCAGCAACCTGTAGACACAAAAACCAGCTGATGGATAATCAGTCTATCCATCAGCTGCTCCCTTGACAGCTCATTGTGATGGTAGGACATGAGATGAGAGCAGGAGAGTTCAACCTAGAAAATAAACTCAGTATATACAGAAAGCCATGCTGAACAGAGCAAAGAGATGAAGAAAAAAAACCCAAAAATTCTGTTGATGAATTTGCTCAGTTTTGTAACCCTAGGCGTTGTAACCTTAAAGATACAGATGAGCTGATTTTCATCTGGTGTTACCCCTTTAATCACACAGTGTGGTAAAGATGCAAAATACTCCTCCCGTGGTAAAGGCCGTACAAAGAGCACACAAAAGCTGTTTTGGGAGGTTGCCAGAAACACCAGTTTCCAGCTAACACCGTGCACCCGCTGCTCCAGGTGACACTGTTCTCCGTCTCGCTGCTGAAGGCCAGAAATTGCACACGGCAGCAGTATTACCAGCTTGATTTTCACTTGTGTTTGAGACGCAGAAGGCCACTTCTAGACCTTTTCATACCCAACGCAAGTCTGACTAGCGGGAAATCAAATGCTACACCGTCCTACTCTGCAAAGAATCGTAGAGAATGCCCCTGCTGTACCCTGAAGCCAAGGCAAGGTATGTCCCTTGAGAGGGAAACGGGACACAAGCGTGTACCTACCCCGTGCCTAAACAGGGTGTGTGGCTGCAGAGCAAAGCATGCGCAGCAGCAGACACGAGATCCCACTTAAATATGAAAACAAAGTTAGAAGCTCCGTTACGTGGCCCGTTCTCTAACCACGCAGCTGTACACATTTCTAAAACTGTATCTAGCCCGATGTCAATGGACTTTACAGCATGAACGAGTGCATAAAATAAAAACAACTTGAGCAGTGAAAATCTAAAACTGTTATTAATCCTGTAGATCAATAATATTAGTGACTGTTCAGCTAGCATGACATACGATAGACAAGGTAAGCCTAAACCATTCAAACCATGTATTTTAGAGCCTGTATGATCCTTCCTCTCTCCCCCTCCTCAAATATTTATTTTCTAATAGCAATAATGACCTCAGTATTCAAGGCAGCCTCCAAAGATTAATGACCAGTGGAGGTTAATGGTCCTCAGCTATTCTTCGAGCCATCAACTCCTCCCAGCCAGTCATTAATCCCCAAGAAATGCCTTAATGCTTCACTTATTACTGCTTAAGCATCAAGCCTGTAAATTTTCAGGGCCTTAAATCTCGAAAAGTAACCTTTTTCCCTTCATAGGCCACTATTTCAAGAAAGCAGACAGATGAGATGAAATCAAAGTGGCTTCGTTTTACAGGGATTCTCCTCAGCTTTACAAACCACCAGCATTTATTTGTTCTTATTTGCATTTATTTGTTTTAGACACAAATAAATAACATCTCCTTTCTCGTCAATTCAGTAAATTTCCTGACAAAATGCTGATATCAAAGCTTCTTCAGTCAGCGTATCAGCAGAAGAAACAAAACCATAATGAGAACAATTTTTATCATTTTCTCAGGAACTTCTAGTACTCCATATTTCTGCTGAGTATGTAATTGATGTTTGATACCTATATAAATATATACACACGCATGCACTGCCCACCCCAACTCAGCACTGGTGACATCTGCAGCAGGAGACCTCACCAGAGGACGTGGCACTGCACAACTCAAGGCCACACAACCTGGTTTCTAACACAGGTTTTGCCACTGGCTGTTGGGCAACCTTGGGAAAGTCTTGTCATCTCCAGAGATTATCTTCTTTTCATGCTTTACCTGTTTAAATAAAGTTGCTTAATGAAAGGAAGAGCTCTACTGTAGGATGCTGACCAAGAGACCTTGATTTCAGCCCAGGTTTCTATTCAGTACTGCAATGTAAACAATGACAGCAAATCTCTTCAAAGGGCCTGTTAAACTCAGTGTTCACATCTGGGTACTTTGGCACACTGAAGTGGTACAGCATTGTCACGGTTTAACCCAGCAGCCGGCAATTAAGTACCAGACAGCCGCTCGCTCACCCCTCCCATTCCTCCCAGCAGGGTGGGGAGGAGAAACAGACAGAAAGAAAATCTCGTGGGTTGAGATAAAGACAGTTTAATAAGACAATAAAGTAAATAATAACACTAATACTACTAATGATAGTAATAATAATGAATACGCAACAAACTACACACAATGCAATTTCCTCACCACCCAATGACTGATTCACAGTCAGTCCCCGAGCAGCAATTGCAAAACGCCAAACTCATGGATTTGGCAAATTTTGCAAAACTCCTGAAAAAGACTGAACTCCTGGACAAGAGAGGACTCAAACCCAGGGAAAAGAGCAGAGAGCTCCCTGCCCCTCAGCCAGACCCACTCCTAAACTGAGCACGGTGTTTATGGTATGGAGCATTTCCAACGGCCAGCTCGGCTGTCTGCCTGGCTGTGCTCCCTCCCAGCTCTCACACATCTGCTCATTAGCTGGATATGAGAAACTGGAAAAAAGTCCTTGATTTCATAGCAACAACTGAAAACATCAGTGTTATCAACACTCTTCTCGTACTAAATACAATACACAGCAGCTACTGGGAGGAAAATTAACCTTATCCCAGCTGAAACCAGGACAGGCATGTAAAAAATACCTTTCCTCCAAACTATTTATTAGTGTTTTGGAAAGTCAGGGTAAATGGTAAAGTACTTAATGGTCTCTGGATGCCAACAGAATAAACCGGAAAAAAGGGCAAAAAAAAAGTCTTAATTCAACTAGTGACATCATCAATCAAATTTAATCTATATCCATTCAGAATGTAAATTATCCAAATGTGTCTAATTTAGACTGTACCTGATCTAGGCAACCCATCAATCATTTAAAGGGCAGCCTTTCTTTGCCTTTTTCTTCCCCTTTGTCTTATTCTTTTAAACAGACATCAAGTTTTACATTCCTTTCTTATTGTCATACTCTGGCTAACAAGACGTGTTTTACAAAGTGTTCACAACTTGAATTCTCTGATGCTCAAAACAAAAAGAAAAATTCTTTGTAGGTTTCAGTGTCTGTAGATACGATAAACAAAGCAAGATTTCATCATTTCTCAATCATTTTCTTTGAGGAAAACACCACAACAGATTCAGAAAAATGTTGACATTACATTTAGAAAAAGGTTAGACATAATATCAGACTATTATCATACTCATTTATATTGGCACTCAGCTAGCACTGGTTGTGCAGGCAACAGGGCTAGCTGTCAAACACGCGCAAATTGACAAGCTATTAGAATGCCAACTGGATGTATTCAATTAGAAAATTTACTCCAGCACTGAAAAAGCTTGCTTTTAAGATAAGGCAGAAATGTGGTTTGTGTTCACTGGGAGAAAATGATAGAAAATTAATAAGCATAGACAGAAATTTATCTCTTCGTTTCTGCAGTAAAAGCTACAAACAAAAAGATTAACTCCAAAATATTAACTCTAACCCAGCCCAAACCTGGAACGCTGGTTAACCCCCACTCAGCCACATCTCGGCATTAAATGACACCGCACCCCTTTCCTTGCTGCTCCGTCAGAGCAACGCTCGTTTCCTCCACCAGCGAGGTGTTGAACTGGGGCGATGCATCGGTCACCGCTTCCTAGCAGGGAGGTGGGTGAAGCTCCGCGCTCGGAAGTGCCAGTGCAAACCGGAGCATCGGTACAGGAGGAACGCAAAGGCGACAGGAACACAGGTTCCCACAGGGGAAGGGATGAAGACGCAGAGGAAGAGGGAGGCAATGTAGAGGTAATTCCTGTGAAAGTTTGGACTGGCTGAGAGAACACATCTGAAGCCAGATCCTGTTACCAGATGCAAATCTGGAATTGTGCCTCTAAAAACAGCACTTACCACTTGCTGCCTTCTGTGCATGCAACAGGACCACGAACTGAAAACCAAAAATGCACCTATGAGGAGCTGCAGTTACTTTCTTGACAGACCATGAAGTATCTTTGCTTTCAAGCCTACTTCCTTCCAAGGTTTTCCAGAGATATGGCTTCCCTTTCATTTTAGATATTAAGAACCTTTTGGCAGGATTTTGCGAACAGCGATGCAGACTGGGTAAGTGAAGAACCTACTCAGCAGACTCCTAGCTTGCATTATGAAGGGCAAATACCAAGCTAATTTCAGGATCAAAGTATTACACTATAGCTCTTGTTGTTAGCATTTTTTTTATATTCACTGCTTTTTGTTTTTTAAGAATGTTTAGTTCCAGTTTTATTCAGATAAAGCTATACTCCCTCCCTCATGTTTACACCATTTGTACACTTCAAAATGCTCAGCATGTCCCTCTTCCCAGGGAGTATATTTTTTTCCCAACATTTTCCTATAATCCTTTCACCCCCTGCCTCCACTTTTTTTTGATTTTTTTCTTTGATTTATTCAGACACAGAGTTTTATGGAGGGAGAAAATGAAGGCATTTATGCCAGGTCTGATTTATCAAAACCTACATGGGAATTATTTCAAAGGGTAGGAAATAAAAGTTTTCCCTATTCACATATTTACAACATGTAATCAAAATTCATGAGCTCCTTTAAAAAAAATATTAACAAGAGAAAGAAAAAAAAAAAAGAGTGAACACTTGTACTGTACCTCAGGGTAGGAAAGGTACGGTGGAGCTTAAAACACTCTGGACCGGAGAACAGCAGCAAGGTAAGGGAAGTTTACTTGAAACTCCCATGACAAAAATGTGTATGGAACATACATGGAAAACTGGCATGTGTGATAGAAAAAAAGAGAGTAAAAATTAATAGGAGATGGTGTGGGAACCTCTAAAGGTTTCACTACTGTGAGCCTGGAGCGACAACATCTCTTATGGATGTCAGAGATATGAATGTCCTACGTGGATTTTCGCCCCATGAGTGACAATAATCATAAAGATACAGCATCTGCACCATCACATTTTATTTCATGCCATTTATTTGGTTTCAGCTTTTTGATGTTGGTCTTCCGAGGAAATCGGTTTCTATAGAAACAATTCCGTCACTGATGCAGCACGTGAAAAGTTGTGTCAGTGTAAAGTTAGTTTACGTACTATTTTGAAATCTGAAGGGTGGTTTGGGTAAAACAAAACACAACAAACTGTACTGAAATGTCTGCTTATTTGTGGCTGCACCAACTACCTTTACCCAGCAGACATTCAGTGCTTCACCGTACTGAATCCAACCCTTCCCTTCACTCTGCAGGCAGCCAGCTGCTGAGAAAGAACAGCATCTCAAAAAACTTTCAACTCCAGTAGAATTTGGACCTCTCAGACACACTCCCAAAGGAAGGATTCTGTCCCATCTTATGCAAGAGAGGAGTCCTGCATTCAACAAGTTATCTGCCTTTGATCCTGAGTCTCAAGAACCAGATCATCCCTCTCTCATCTGCTCCTGCTGGCTTATCTGATCTGAATGAAATCACTCCAGTTGTTCTGAGCCACCTCCTCCTGCCCTCCTGCCGAGTGCTGCCACAGAGCCATCGTGACCATAGGAACCCCTTAGTGCCAGCAAGGCGGCTGGAGCCCCAGCTTCCACCAAGGCAGTTCGAGTAACTTCTTGGTGGCCCTACTTCGTTGTCCCTGCCAGAGTCTGTTTCCTTCTGGAGAACTGAAGCTTTAAAAGACCTACAAAATTACAGTCACAAATGCTATTTGGAAAATAAACCCAAAGAGGAATCTACAGTTTACGAAAACAAACCCCCAACTACCACAAAGCCAGCATGCAATATTTGGCTTCAAAGCACACACAGTTACATGAACACTGCTTAAGACTCTGGGTACGTGCACGTACATAACTGCATACATGCATTACCTGGAAAAAAAAAAATCAGTTTAGTTCACTCTGCACAAGAAAAAACTGAGCAGATACTATGGACCCAATCTGATTTTACAGAATCACAGAATCACAGAATGGTCGAGGTTGGAAGGGACCTCTGGGGATCATCTAGTCCAATCCCCCTGCCGAAGCAGGGTCACCCAGAGCAGGTTGCACAGGACCTTGTCCAGGGGGGTTTTGAATATCTCCAGAGAAGGAGAAACCTCTCTTGGCAACCTGTTCCAGGGCTCTGTCACCCGCAGAGTGAAGAAGTTCTTCCTCATGTTCAGCTGGAACTTCCTCTGCTTCAGTTTGTGCCTGTTGCCCCTTGTCCTGTCGCTGGGCACCACTGAAAAGAGTCTGGCCCCATCCTCCTGAC
>Ga0065711_1002540_pt1 | contig 33172 bp, 21 predicted proteins | sample Hoacrofraction12_FD_59098 | JGI IMG/M metagenome (GOLD analysis project Ga0065711, IMG submission 59098) | Hoatzin crop microbial communities from Cojedes, Venezuela - Epithelial fraction 12 v2 (version 2) | ecosystem: Host-associated > Birds > Digestive system > Esophagus > Crop | place...
CCAGAATTAAAAACTACTTGGCTTCTGATGGTCAATGTATAGTTGAGTCCCTTTCAGGTTTACTTTGCTTTTTCGTGTTCTGTCATGATGCTGCAATTTTCACACAAGCTGCAGAAGATTTTTGGTTTCAGAAGGATCTTTCTAAATGTAATTGTCTTTAGAGTTACTCCTGGCATGCTGAATTTTAGAGGGCCAATCTTGAACTGCGTATCACTGCTTCCCAGCACCAGTTTCACTGTGACACTCACAAGTTCTAAACTGCCTCTCTGAAGCTCTTAAAATCCTGTCTTTTTATACAACTGTGCTGCTGTAGCACTTGAAAAAAAAAAAAAAAAACAAATTTAAAAAGTGAAAATGTCTATAAAACTAGTGATTTGGGGTTTTCCAGAAGCGTATAATGGAAAATTAATGGAAAAGTAAAATTTGAAAGAGAAACTATATTTGTTCACAGTCATACCCATTTAGTTTCTGTAAAGCCTAATAAGATTGTAGGAAGCAAGCTGTTCCATTTTCTGTTTTGTCATGTTTGAGTCAAAGGACTAATTGCTTCTAAAATTAAGCTTTACAGCATGTATATAAACTTTTAGATACCCTGTGGTATACTCATCATTTCATGATATTTTATATTTTGTATGATTTTCAATAAAATACTTTGCTTCTGTAATTTCTCACATATTCAAGCTGAATAGCCAACTTTGTTTTCATATTGTTAAATTCCATTAATCCGTTCAAGATTTATTCTACATATGTATTCCACATAGTTTTAAATACATTAAATAAGAACATAGCACTGCTTGTCTATCCTGTGTAATTTTCATGAAGTGATGATATCCTACCATGCCTCTGGAGTCTTCCAGTTAAAATTTATAAGACTCTGATGTCTTAAAAATGACATCAGAATACCTCTGAAAGTTGGGAGGAGATTATGGGATTTGGTGACGTAATTGTAGTGGAAAGCTGGTGTTTTATGAAGATGCTAGAATCATTGAAACACCATATTTTGTTGTCTTGTTTCGTAGTCATATCTAAGGGAAATATTCATCCATTTTACGCAACTAGTTTGTGAAAACATTATATTTATGTGACATATAAATATTCTCCTAAAGATTTTTTCTGTACAATAAAATGTAAGATTTTTTTCCAAAATAATAATAAGTAGACAGATAAAACACTTCTTCCTAAACAAAACGCAAAGGTTGGTTTAGTTGAACATTTCCTTGAACAGTTAAACAATATTCAGCCTCCAACTATGAAAGAGGAAAAATAACTGCATAGTTAGAAGGAAACCTGTCTTCTTTACCATTATCGGTTTTTATTTATGAAAAGTATACAGAGACTTTCATTCGCTGGATGAAACTGCTTCAGCAAGCAGATGTCACTTTTATTTCTTATGCATTTTAGGCTGGCGTTCCAGCCAGCTTTGTCCTTTTCCTCACATAGGGCAGTGCCTAGAATCACTCCTTTTGCTCTGTAAGGTTTTTGATTTGTCTTGTTTTTCATGGCTTTTCTATTTTCTTTTCAGCAGACAAATACAGGCTTTGAGCACGTGTTGCGTTTTCAGTTAGTCTGAAACCCCCTAGGTTTACTTCTATTGAGTCTTTTTTTCTGTGTGACTCTGAACCTGGAGCAGTGGATTCTGTCTCTGGCTTTGGAGGAAGGACTGAACTCACTGAAACTGAAGACGTTTGTGGTGCACATAGAGCCATTGGTTGCAGGCTTCCTGAGCTGAAAAGAAGCTTTACTTTGCCTGGAAAAGGGAAGGGGGTTTTCTTCTCTGAAGTAATTAAATGTTGGTAGTGAGTAGGGCAGTGAAGTAGACTGGGAGGTAGGAGAACACAAGAATGGCAATGCTATCAGACCAGAGGTCTGCTTCTGACAGTGGTTACAGCAGACATTCAGGGAAGAGATTGGAGATGTTTCCAGGAACATTCCCCCAGTATCCACCAATTTGGGCTATCTAAGTTGGTAGATGACTATTTTTACGTGTGTATCAGTGGATTTTGCTATCATATGGGTTTTTATTTTCCGTTCACCCCATACAAGCTTTTAGCTTTCACAGTACCCTGTGGCAAGCAGTTTAAATGCACAGTGTGTGATAACCTACTACTTCAATTTGTTTTTGGACCACCCATCTGCCACTTGGCAGTTGCATTTGATACTTTCCATCCCTAGTGCTGGAAGAAATGATTTTAGTAAGTCAAGCTGAATGTGAGACAAGGTTATCATGCTTTTAGAAAGCAAAAAAAGCTGTGTGAGATGAAAAGCATGTTCAAAAGCTTCTTTTCAAAAATGAATGAATTATGATTAGTACTAATAAGCATGTATCTTGCATTACTGTCAGGATTGTGTTTGGTAGAGCCACTAAAGCAAAGTGATTGCTGTTTATTTTCAGTACTTCGGTGCATTTTCTAAAGATATGTACATTTCTGTCAATAAATCTTTTGAAACTCATATAGCTCTATTTTTCAGCAACCCAATGTTTTCTGATGTGATTTTAATTAATAGAGAACTTTTTATTGTTGTTGCTATTCAAAACTTAATTTTATTACCTTGTATTGTCATTATTTACCTGTAAAAATTTTATATATATGATGTTTACTTTCAAAACTTGCTTAGATTACTAGCATTGCTGTATACTTTATGACATTTCCTGTAGGATGGGAATATTATTTTTTATGTCAACAGACAACGTCTGTTATTTTGATGATACAGTTATTGCGTATGGTACTCCTACACTTGCTTGTGGTAAATGAAGGAAATGCACATCAGACAATGAAGTGATGTTATGAATGTGTTACCTCTCGCCTTTTTGCTAAAAACAGAAGCTTGATATGTATAAGAATGATCCGGGGAACTGAACTGAAATCTTGAAAGACAGACAAGTCTGCCTGTGAACAGAACACAGTTCTGTCTGGAAAGGCTCATTCAAAGATCAGCTGCAATCCAAGCAGGGTTTCTGGTCAGGAGGAGCTTCCTTACCACTTTTAAGAACACTTGAAAAGAAGAAAGAATATGAGAGCTCTTTTCTGTCCTACTCTTTGCTTTTATTTTGGGCAGTAGCTACTAAATGGGGAAACTGATGGGTTGACAGCTTATAGTCTTCCTGCTTTTTTAGGTTGTTTTTCTGATGTGTTAGAATAACTTTGATATGGTACTTGGTGTTCTGGTTATAAAATCTGGATGCTTATGTGCTAAGACCTCCACCTTTGTCATTGTCTCAGTTTCTACTAGTAATTAGTGGATGCGGTCCTGTGCAGCCTGCTGTAGGTGAACCTGCTTTGGCAGGGGGGTTGGACTAGATGATCACCAGAGGTCTCTTCCAACCCCTAACATTCTGTGATTCTATGATTAGCAGCTCATTCATAACCACATTTAAATTATCATGTGTCTTCCATCTTTTGACTCCCTGAAAGCTAAACAGAACATGGATAGAGAAATAGAAGTCTTGAAGATGGGGTGCAAGGTGAGGCAGAACAAAGTATGTGGTACAGTCTGTTGTCATTTTTTTGTGATTGATTGGAGTTAAAAGTCAATGTAAATTGTGTTAAGCTTCCTTTTTGGAGGGAAGCATACGTCTGAAGGAGCTAAAACCTGGGGTTTTTTGCTTTGTAATTGAATTGACAAGCCTCTTTCCTCCTCTTTCCCATAGTTCTGTTTTCCTATGAGTTTACAGGAGTGGAGGCAATTCCTCCTTCTCAACCAGGAAAAAGAAACCCAAAACTTTCTCTAATACTGAACTATTCATAAATGAGAAATGTCATTAAATTATTTTTGTTGTTAATTATCTTTATTATTTATTATTTTATTTACATGCTACTGTCTGGTCCAGAACTTTACTTTTTTAAAAATTAGAAGTATGCTTAAGTAGCACATTTGATTTGGAAGGACCCACATTATGACACATATTTTCACAATCTTTGTTTCAGATTCTTTTCTGAAAAAAAAAATAAAACCCCAACATATTTTATGCTTCAGCTTGTGAAAAATTGATTTTTTTTTCAATTCTAGAATAGATTTTTAAAATAACGTATATGACAGAAGCGACAGCTGAAGTTTATACCTTCTAGATTGGAGTAAAATAGGTTTATAAATTCCCATTATCCCAAGAAGGTTCATACATTCATTTTTTGGCCGTTCTCTCTAAATTAGATTTCTCAGTGGCTCGTATTTTAGCTTTCTTTAACAGGATAACAGGCATTAGAATTTACTTTTTAAAGCTTTCTGTGTCTTTGCTATGTTACTTGCAAGGCAATTGTTATGATTCTTACTTCAAAATGGAAGCTTGAATGCTTTACTGATGGTATATTTAATTTGTCACAGTATATTGTGGAAATCATATTACTGGCTAAGAATACTATTGCTTAAGATGGCTTGGGAATTTCATGTAATTGAGTGTGTCGTATTAACGACTAGTAACAGATGACCCTGCTAAATGATATGTGGGAGAGGCACGACGCATTGATGTCTTGGGGATAAGCATCTTCCCCCGGGGTGGTAGAATTTAAAGTGCTTGTTCTCTCTGCTATTGAAAGTATTTTCCAGGGTATGCCAAATTATTGTGTCTGGGCAGAGATCATTTTTGCAAAATTCTTACTGTTGCTGCTGAAATCTCTCTAGCATGAGGCTGGCTGGAACATCTAAAGTGTTGTCGACAATATGTTGCTCAAGACTGAGTCACTGCACACGCTGTAGATTCATTTGTTCCAAGAGTTTAGCTGATGGTTCCTTCTCTGGAATTTGGCTTACACAAATGTTAGTAATTCCTTGACCCTTTCCACAGGCACGTTTGGTCTCGATCTGTAGGCAGAGTTGTTGAATCTTAGGGAGCTACTTGAGAAGAAAGTGATAGTCAGCACGAATAAAGATGACACAACTAGAATTTCATATCCCATTGAATAAAAGATCAAAATACTTTGAAAGTTTGGGCAGGGAGGGTGATATAAATTTAAATAAGAAATTGTAGGTGCTGTGAATTTTGCTTCAGATACTGAAAGAGGGTATGAGTCACTTTCCACTTTCCTGGCAGGTGAATATTGACATGGTTAATGAGGATTATGATTACTGGGAGGGATGTTAGGGAAATACGCATTTCAAAATCACAAAACAAAAAGCAATTAAAGAGAAATGCTAATCAGCTAAAAACTGAATCCTGAGTCAGGGCAGTTTGTAAGGTATTACCTTTTAACCAAATACAATAGTATTAAAAACAGAACAAAAAGATTCCTGATAAAGTCTTTCCTACATGCCTGCCTTAAATATTTTAGAGATGCTTATCAGCATGATATTTAAACACTACACAGCAATTTGAGATCACCTCTTTTTTCCTACTGTGTGCTTTCTTATAAGATGGGTATTGTTAGTTTTGTAAATTTTAATGCTCCACGTAGAGGTTATATACATGCTTGTGGAACATCAAGTTAAAAGACTTTCCATGTTGTTTTGAAATAAAATCACGATTATACAAAAGTACAGGCTGCACTCTGAAAAATGTTTGTCTTGCGTTTAGGACTTAGACGCAGCAATGAGTAGCCTGGATAGGGATTTCTCAGAGCAAAATCAAAGGGTTAAAAACAGAATTCCCTGTGAGAATTAATCTTCTTTGTTCATAAAATGTGAATGTATTGCCACTTGAGGAAACAATTCAGTCATTCTTGAAATATGTTTCCATTAATCTCTGACTCAGACTGGACGGGTAGAGTAAAACAGTGTTGATTTCTTGAAAACTTAGGTTTGCCAGCATTACCTTAGCAAGCACAAAATTTACTAAGTGCTGTCACTTAATAGCATTTCCAGCCAGTCACTTCTTTTTTATTTTTCATTATGATGATTTAGAAACTTTTTTCCTAAAACATGATGCTGACAAGTATCTCTCCATTTAGGGACTTGTTTTTATAATTATGTACCTGTTAGGACAACTGTAGTGTTAAAATACTGAAAACAGTTTCAGAGAAGCATCCCTCCTATATGCAGGCATAGTGAGCACAGAAATAATTCTTTCATCTCTGTGGACATCAGTGGTTGTGTTTAGTTTGTCACTGCTTTGTTGTTTAGTCCCAGATCCACCTACCTCTTTGTTCCAGGTGGAGCAATCCCTCCTGCTTCCAGAAAGTCAAGGCACCAAGTGCAATAAATTTAAAAAAAATGTAAAAAAAAATAGTTGGGCTAATTGACCATAAAACAGCACATCCAGGATTATGTATTTCTAGAAACATGTAAATCAAGCTTAGACATTTTCTAACAGACATGCTCCACTTGAAACAGTTTGAAGTAGTTTGGGTAAGTCCCATGTTCCGTGTTACATGGAACATGAGCTTACGCTCACACTGTGGCCTCCTAGCCCATGAATCTTCATTTCCTTGCCCAGATTTCAGTCTGCACATGTACCTGCCTGTACCAGCAGCCTTCTGCAAGGAAGCAAGGGGTACTGGGACTATGTGCTGAGATGATGCGTTAGTGTGTGATAGGCCGTTTCAAGGTACATATATGCTCTTTGCCTGCTTCCACCTGCTCTGAAGAATCTCTAGTAGGCTTGGCTCCATTTGCTCCCTGAGGAGTGCATGGGCCATTTTTGTTGGAAATGGCTAGATGGCAGATTTGGTTCTGTTCTGTCCTCCATCCTCCTGAACAACCTAAGTGATCACAGCCCAGCAGCTGGTGGTGCTGCAGTTCCCACTGCCTCTGCTTCCATTGAAAACCAGTGCTAGCCAGGCTTTAGAAGTTCCTGTTGCTTATTTTGGTCTTCCCTTGATGCTTCTCTGAAAAATATGCATGTAAAAGAAGAGAAATACCAACTTTTAATGCTTGGCCTTTCAGTGAAATTTGAAATAGAATTTCTTGGGATATAGAAAAGACACCTAGCTAGCGTAATGCTGTATCCTTGCGGAATAGTAAAAATTTGCCAAGAAATGGAAGTTGCAAGGAAAAATTTATAAGAAGCAAATGTGTTAGGATATGATGTATTGAGGAGATTTGGGCAGGACACTTTTCTGCTGAAGTAGCCATCTTCTAGAATTGTCAATTTTATCATTTTCTGAACAGCAGAGGTGTATAAACACTCATCTTACCAGCTTGATTCAAATTTGTGTCAGTGTATCAGTATTTTATATAACATTATGTTATGTATAATTATTTGTTGCTATATACATTTAAGCTTGATATCCTCATAGGACTAAAAAAGCCTAAACAGGTGTTAACTAAATTATAGGGATAGAAAAGGATGGAAGCTTTTTGTCATTATTCAAACGTAGTGATGCTTCTAGATTAATTTTAATTAATTTTGCCAGAATTTTCAGCATTTCAACATTCCATTCTAAACCAAAAAGAAGTTTTGCCAAGTTAGAGCTGTTTCTGGCTTATTCCAGAAAGCGTACAGGTGTTGCTGATGCTTTGTCCATAGCCTACAGAAGTATCTGAGTTGCATGAAAGCAAATACTGGTTGCCATGATCAATGGCTCTTTCTTTTAATCTAGTTTGTATTTGCACTGTTAAAGTATTTTCTCCATTCTGTAGGTCCTTTGAGACATAAAAGGAATAAAAGCTACTTGCCTGTACTCAGAAAGTAACATCAGTCTTCTGCATGTAAAAATTCCACCCTAACAGACTGCATCACTAGAAATATGAGTTGCAGCTGGTAAATGGGTTAAGATTTGTAGAGAATTTCTTTAAAGCAGGTATTTATTCTCCTGTTCTTGTTTTATATTGCTGTTGTTGAGGGCATTGCACTTAGTATATCACTTGGGATTCTTTCTGAATCTGCTTGAATAACCTTCAGAAATTGCATCCACCAGTCTGTGAAGGCTACTTCAATTCATCGTGTTTTCAGATCCCTACTTTTTTGCCCAAAGATTTTCTGAAGACCACGGCTGCAAATCTGTTCAATAAGAGAGCAGTGGCTTGGAATTTGATCCAGGGCCATCCGTTCTGTTGCTTTGCAAAGAGGAAGTCTAATAAAGGTCCAGGGACCTGGAACACAGATGGCTTTTTAGCATTCTGACTGTCATTGCTGCCTACATTTTTGAGCAGTTTCCTGTAACATATTAGTACTGGGTTTTATGATACCATTGTGAAGAGGACAGGTTAGAGAACGTCTTCCCTGCTCTCAGATTGTGTAGTAGGCACGTGTGCTGTTCCAGGTGGTCACCCTGTAACGTAGGAGAAGCTTGGAGAATTAATTTCAGCCAAAAGCTTTGACACTTCCTGCATTCTGATCCTTGCTGATGTAAGTATATGAATTCTGATTAGCAGACCATCAAATCCAGCCAGGAGATCCTTGTACTCCTTGTTTCCATCTTACATAAATCTCAATCTTATATAATTAAGCACTTCAGAAAGATTACTTAACTTTGAAAGATTTGTTTGGATTGAGAAATCATAATAACAAAATAACTTCAAAAGTTAAATTCTAAAATGAGATGTGCAAAATACATCTTACTGCTAAGAAACGCATTTCCAAATACTTGGTGAGGAAAAATCAGCAAGGAGTGATCTCACAAAAAAATAGTATCCAAAACCCATATTGCACACCCATCTCATCTGTGAAAAGAGTGATTATCTTAAAATTCTTTCTGGAAAACAGTGTTAAATTTATTTAAAGTTGTTATTAATATATTCTGGAATTGTAGTCTGTATATAAGGTTTGCTTTACAGACATGCCTTCTGAACTTTCTGGGTAGACTGGCTCAGTGTGCATGCACGTGTGTGTGTACACGTATGTACACCGCTCCTCGCTTACACACATTGGTGAGCAAGATGAATAGGTCTGTTGCCTGACTGCGCACCATTAGGTAACAGTAAAGGTATTTCTCTACAGATTCTGTGGCATAAATTTGCATTGGTAGTAATTGCATTAATTAGTGCTACAAAAGACGTGTAACAAAAGGAATGGAGACGCATTTTGTCCAGATTATTAAATGCATTTGAAAGGTGAATAAGCCTTGAGCCAGAAAATGTTCTGGACTGATTTTTTTTTTTTTTCTGGTTTTACAAAACAGTATTTCGAAGTGCATTTGTCCCCTGAAAAGCAATTACTTCAAAAATTATTTCCTCCTTGCCATCAGACTTACCCTTTCTGTTCAAAGTTACTTCTTTATGGCTTAAATAATTTTCCTTTGGTGCGGTAATATTTGCAGAGGAAAGATAGTTAGTTAGCTTGTGGTTTCTATTATCTGTAATCAATTAGATAGTTTACTGAGTTGCAATTAGTTGCACTTTTCAAGACCCACTGAAAGTAACACAATTGCTGAACTGCTTGGAAGAGCCTGAGGTTACAGGGCTAAGTGAAATGACATAATTTGCCTTTCTAAAACATTTTCTATTGATTCCTCATACAAAAGGAAGATCTGAGTGAATTTACAAGGCCAACACTTAAGAATCAAACAAAGTTTGTACTTCTAATATCCAAATTACAGGAACTAAAAGCATAGAACTTTCTACATGGTATTTTTTCTGAGCACAATCATACTTTATCACGGTAAAGAATTTCAGACAGATCCTCTGCTTCTGAGGATCTAGTTTAGAATGGGATGAATCACATTCTGAAAGACCCCAGGACCTACTCAGCTGCCGAAACTTCGACATCTAATACCACACTGGATGCCCTAAGGTTCTCGTCCTGGCTTACAGCTGCTGCCTCCTGTGTAAAGCTCTTCTCATGCACATGCCTTGGATGTGCTTGGACATCCAAAATGGCAATAGATATCTCCATTCAAGCAACTGAGTCCCACCCGCTGCTTCCCTCTGTTGATTAAAACAGGAACCAATGATAACTATGTCAGCTTGTTGATGCCTGCGTTTGGTCAGATAACTCCTACGCTGAAAGTCTTAAGATCAAACTTTATAGGCCTTTAGAATCATCTATTCCCTAGAAATTCAGGAAATCATTAAGACCAGTTATTTTCTCAACTTAGAAAGCTGTGATTTGTCTAATAAGCAAAATAAATACATTCATCTCACCAGTGTTAGTTAACAGTCAAAACAATCGGTGTATAGGCATGGTTGTCCTAGAGTCAGATGCTTGGTATTTGAAGAAATAGGCACTGTCTTGTTACCTCTGATTTAGAAGGAGGTTTTCCTTAATTATACAATTTGATTTAATTGGACTTCAAAAGTAAGAAAATACTTAATATTGTCCTTTTTTATTTTTTGCTGTCTGTTGTGATAAGAATGCTAGTATTGAATTCTTGGCAGCAACAGCTTTTGGACTGCAAGTTTTTCTTACCAGGTTTCAGAGAGGCAGAACTGGTGCATGCGAGGCTAGGGATAATATTTTTCAGCAATTTACCTAATTTTCAAGATGTCTAGGAAACTCAGCAAAATTACTTTGCTACATTGAGGCTTTGCAATAGCGTGGCTGCAGTGTTGTCCCTGAGGTGGGAGGTTGCCTGAAAGACATCACCCTAAGGATATTCAACACAGATTTTAGATTTAAGAACTACCAGCTCAGAAAGACGAAGTGAGCAATCCCTGAGCCACCATCTACTGCAGAGGTGGATGGTAGCAGCCTTACCTGGGGAAGGTAGAAGTGCTGTCTTTTTGTTAGATTCTAGCAGAATCAAAAATGCTTTGCATTATTTGTCGAAACAACTGTTATGTAATAAATTTCGCACTTTGGAAAGTCCAGCAGTATGCAGTTTAGGATGGGTAAAATGATTTGATACTAATTCGTAGACTCGTGTCGAAGCCTAGACCCATCTGGCTTTGTACCACAGGCCTAAACAGTTGTTCAGGCTCACTAGAGCTATCACTCAATTTTCTAAAATATGTAATTAATTTCCTAGCAGGTGTGATTCTACCTTTCAGTTCTGATCTTGTAGCTACTGTAATTGCAGCCTTTTTCAGACCAAGGGCATCTCATATTATTGGTAGATTTTGAGGGCACAGAATTTCATTCCAGAAAGACAACGTCCAAAGTTTTTATTTTATTTTATCAGTTGTTGCCTGTGTACGGCAGAGATTCTGAAAGCTTCATCTCGAAATTGCAGTTTCCAAACACAGGACAGGTAAATTTATATTAGACAAAGCTGTAAGGCTTTTATTGAATTTGTAGCTTGGTCAGGGAGCTTATTTGACAAATCGACTGTTTCACTTTGTAAACGACTGAGATATGTAGTACTGGCTTGTGTATTTTCTACTGAGATAGAGAATTTGGACTTTTTATTTGCTTACTAGAGGTGTCACTTGTATAGATGATTGTCTGTATTTGAGAGTAAAAAGAATTCTTTTTTTACATGTTGTTTTATTTCTCAGAAAACAGGAATCCACCAGTTTTAATTATATGCCTACCCCAAAGCTTTTGTTGTTGTTTATCTATAGATCATGATTGTATATCACAGTCTCTGGATAAATATCCAGGTACAGAAGACCTCTTTCACTCATGAGCAGGAGGTTATGTTCGCTTTTCATTTGGTAGTATGATGGAGAGTTAGTTTTTTATCAAAAAAAGGAAAATGTTTCTTAGAAGTCATCATACTGAGCGTATAGCTGTTCCAATTATATAAATACTACCACAAATTTCAACGTTATTCCTTAAACTGTTGCCTGAGGTGGTGGGCTGCAGAGGCTTTTTCACACTGTGCTTATGTATCGATTTTTCTTTATTCCCAGATCCAGGCCATGTATGACATTACCCAATATGAGAATATTTTTCCTTTGTGCATGATTCTGGAACAACTTCTTCAAAATGAGACAGAAGAATGTAACGGTTCAAGCTCAGACCATGATAGAGAAGAAAAAGTCGAATTTCTGAAGAACCTTGATCAAATTATTCTTCACCTCTCAGATGAATTCCCTTTGTTTACTTTATATTTATGGAGAGTGAGTGTTCTTTTGAACGCAGCTCAAATACAAATTGATTAAAACAAGCAGCCTACTTATGAATAGTGCCTTTGTTGTGAGATTGCATTCCAAAATTTTTGAGCCAGATGGGAAAATCGTCATTATTGGAAAACACTTACTTTAAACTACTATGCTATACTGCAGTTTCAGAGATAATACACATTACTTCCAATGTAAAGACAGAAAAAATGTAATAATCCAGGTGCTGTTTTGGATAAATGCTGTTACTCTTGATGGAAAACAATATATTGGTGTTTGCATACACAAACAACAAATGGCAACAAAGAAAGTTGTTTCAGGTGACGTTTAAAATAAGTGCTGGGAATTTTAAGTCAAGACATAACATGTGTGTAGAGCTTTCAAGTCGGGAAACTAATGCCTGTTTTTTAAGAGTCACATAGCTTCTTTGTGCTTTAGAGACAATGGCTGGTTGGCAGAAATAAAAATATTTATTTTTAAACCTGGTAATTTATCACTACAAATTCTTATAGGACAGACTTAGTTTCTGGTTTAATCGAAAGAGTCATTACCAGAGCAAAATAAAATCTGGTGCTTAGTTTTACAACTTTCATACATTCGTTGTATACTGCTTGGCTTTACTTCTGTATGCACAAGTGTAGGCACAGGAGGCCTAATTCACTCCAAGCTGAGTAATGATTTCAGAGATTTAATCTGGATAAATTTAATTCCTTTAATGATTACTTTAAACCTTTCTGTTCAACATTAATGAATATTGATAAAATCCCCTTTTTATATTTATGTATCATTTGATTTTAAAATTTTTATTTCTGTGTGATGGAATTATAGTAATAATTAAAGTAACATATTTTAACAGAAATCATCTTAAACATGAAAGGCCTTCAAAATATGAGTTCAACGATATTTTAGCTGATCCAGAGTCTTTGATAAATTTATAGGGTAACTATTATGATGAACAGTGTTTTTTTCTAATAGATAAACAACATTTCAGTTTTGTTATGTCTCCAAGTAGTACATAGTCACCGTAAATACAAAACATTTTTAGCATTAGTCCGCATCCTTCCCCTTGCACTTGTTTCATCAGATGTATTTTTATGACAGAAAAAATCTCTGAAACACCACTTTTTTAATACTATAAATAATTTATCTTGTTAGTTTTAATGCATTTATTTCAGATAATAAACCTTTGTTTTCTGTATGTGTAAAATACATTAATATTTACAAAACAAGTTACTTTGATGTTGAATTGGCTCCCCAAAGAGCGATTCCTATACTTGTTTAGACACTGGCCACTGCTCTTTCTTAAACTTCTTATTTGGTGTCTTCTATGGTAACGTTAGTTTAATGCTTTCTTTTAGCAAACTTTATTTCAACACAAACATATTTGATCTGCAAAACAAGCGTTCCTGAATATTCACATTAGAAAATCAGAGAAGTTTAGCCAAATTAAAGAAAATAAAGTTAAGTGAGTATGTAAGTCTCGTAGCCACTCAGGAACTGCTGTGCCCTTTTTCTTACTGCTTTACATTTTTGCTTGTTTCATTAAGGTAGAGGATTAGTTCTTCCACCTCCCTCCACAGCGCTGAAAGCATGATTATGAAAAGAGCAGGGAAAGGAATAAACAAAAGGAACTGGTATCTAACTGATATAAAAATTTTCATTTTAACTTTTTAAAAAAGCTTCATTCAAAAGTATTTTGTAAAGAAAAGACACAAAACAGAGGAGGATACTGGAATCTGTATAATAACAAAAAATATATTGTTTCAAGACTCCTGTTCTAAAGAAGAGTTTCAACACTAGATTGCACACCACTGCATATTTTCTGATCTATTGGCAAAAAATATTATTGTTAATAGTAAAGCAACTCAGGCACAAAGGGACACGTATTTTCCTTCTTGCAGATTGTAGCATTTTCATACCAGCAAGCTCTCTAGGCCACTGGAAGAGCAATGGATATTTTGGGATATATATGCATCCTTGATAAGTTTGGAAGTAACTGCTGATTTGAGAAGTGATTTTTGAAATCTTTTTCACAACATAGAGAGAGGGGGGTTTGTGTGCAGAGGTGGAATAACTACATGACACTTACGCTCTGACAGGGGCTTGAAACAGTTTGTTATGCAGCTTTGAAAGTGTTGGAGCAGAGTGAGAGTTCCCTTTGTAATGCCATTGCAGCAATTTAGACACATGCTAGCCTCTCTGCAGAAGTGCTGTTAACTGGTCACCCGGGCTTTCCTTATCTGTTTCAGTGCAAAATTAAATAGTGCAGCTGAACCACATTAATGAGCATGCCTCAGCTTTGGTGGGAGCAATAACCTCTGCAACCAGAATAGTTATTAGATAGGTTGTTGTCTCATGTTTCTTGAAGAGGTTTTTCACCAAGATGGGGCTCACCTCAAGATGAAAATGCACAAAGGCAGGCATGTGCATTTAGATGTCTGCAAGTGGTTGGGGTGTCTAAGCTATGAGACACTTACAAAATCCCCTAATGTTTTGGGATAGGTCTCCCACTGCTACCCCAAAGGACTGCAGGTCTTCTGTAAGTCCTGTGTCACATTTTCTCTCTTTGTGTAGATGCCTTTGATACCCTGGGGCATCTGTAGTGGCACTGTCACTAAACGTGTCTGTTTAAGCAACTGAATTGAGCAGTGATGATGTCAGGAGCTTAGATATGTAGCTCACTGACAGGAACATGTGTTTAGATGTCTTAAAGTGAGAACTAAATCCCACCCGTGTGATACCTTACCTGCTTTCAGGAGTAGGAAATCCTAGGTTGAAGTCCATGCTCTTCAGACAATTTCTGCTCTTGTCCAGTGACAGTTAGATGTAACTTGAGTAGACATTACTGTCTTTAGTTTTGAAATAAAACAGGGTGACTGAGCCAGTCCCTGGAGTTAGCTGTTACAGGTGAGGATTTGCGACCTGATTGGAAGAAACCTTCCTGCAGCTTGGACTTTAATTAAGTCTTGAAGTAGTTACTTAATAGGTATGTTGACATCCAACTTTTACATATCTGGCCTCCAGAGAGGAATCCCAAATCCAGAGAAAGTACCTATGGTCTTTGCTGAGTGGAGACCATTCGACATCTCAAAAGAACTATCTCAGAGTCCCATGTGCTGAGCATAGCATGTCGTAGATTTAAAGAATAGGAAATGTTAAAAAAAGAACCTGGTCTGACCTCTCATCTCTCCCTGGAGTGTTTCGTCTGAGTTAGCCTCACAGTTTTAGAATTAACAGTTCAAGGACATTTCTTTTGTCTTGCTGATTTCTTGCTGATGTCCTTTTTGTCAACGTATGTACTTTAGAATTTGGCAAAATGCTAATGTTCTGCAAATGCAGATTGTTCAGGCTATTATATATATATTCACACATGCATGGTTGAATTATATATTTATATGGTTGAATTAGCAGTACTTATTAATTAGTAGCCTAATAGTGGTTTATGATTTTGTGATTTGTTACTGTGCCACATTCTTAGCTTCCCAGATAACTGTGTTTTGTACCTGTCTCCATCTGTTTTAAAAATTTTGTGGTAGAGTGTCTCTTTTTATGAAAGTAGAAAAATTATGAGGCAAGGAAAATAAATTTTTATTCTAGTGCTGCTCCAATGACTGTTCTATTCACTAAAGAATTTTACATGCCTACTAATGACAGCAGTGGGTGGGATTTTGAAATGAACTGTCTCAGGATATTTTTGTAAACTTAATTTGGAATCTTTTTATAATCTGTTTGTGATTTACTGGGTTTTTTTGAGGTAGTTATTGCTTGTATATGTTGATAATAGTGGAAATGAAATTGTACCTTATTTTAATCCTGTGATTTTTTTTTTTTTTTCAGTTATATGTGTGTTACTAGCTGATACAGGGTAACGCTTTACTGTGGTGCAACATTCAGCTGACATTCACATGATCATAGGAGAATTCAGGTCGGAGGGGACCTCAAGAGGTCTCCAGTCCAACCTCCTGCTCGAAGCGAGGTTAGCTTTGGGGTCAAACTGAGTTCTCTGTTGCTAGTTCAATGTTCAGTCAGGTACTGAAAACCTTGAAGGACAGAGACTGCAGAACTTCTCTGGATAACCTGCTCTTCTGCTTGGCCATCTTCAGGGTGAATTTGTTTTCCTTATATACAGTCTGAACTTCTGTTTTTTCATTGCACAATCAGTGTCTTTAGTCTTCCCACCACCCAGAGCCTGGATCTGTCCCCTTGATACCTTCTGTTATGGGTTTGCGTGGCAAGGTTTTGGTAGCGCAGGACCCATGGGGGTGGCTTCTGTGAGAAGCTGCCAGAAGCTTCCCCAGTGTCTGATAAAGCCAGTGCCAGCCGGCTCTAAGATGGACCCACCGCTGGCCAAGGCCAAGCCAATCAGCGATGGTGGTAGCGCCTCTGGGATAACATATTTAAGAAGGGGAGGAAAAACAACTGCTGTGAGATAGCAATTAGAGGGAGGAGTGAGATGAAGTGAGAGAAACAACTCTGCAAACACCAAGGTCAGTGAAGAAGGAGTAGGGAGGAGGTGCTCAAGATGCCAGAGCAGAGAGTCTTCCCTTGCAGCTCATGATGAAGACCATGGTGAGGCAGGTTGTCCCCCTGCAGTCCATGGAGGTCCATGGTGGAGCAGATCTCCACCTGCAGCCCGTGGAAGGGACCCCACGGTGGAGCAGGTGGATGTCTGAAGGAGGCTGTGACCCCATGGGGAGCCCATCCTGGAGCAGGCTCCTGCCAGGACCTGCGGCCCCATGGAGAGAGGAGCCCACACTGGAGCAGGTTTGCTGGCAGGGCTTGTGACCTGTGGGGGACCCACGCTGGAGCAGCCTGTTCCTGAAGGACTGCACCCCATGGGAAAGACTCACACTGGGGCAGTGAAGAGCTGCAGCCCGTGGGAAGGACCCACATTGGAGAAGTTTGTGGAGAGCTGTCTCCCGTGAGAGGGACCTCACACTGGAGCAGAGGAAGTGGGTGTGGAGTCTAGCTCCCTTAACCCACCTCACAATGCAGATGCTTCAACCCCAGTCATTGCGGTGGCCCTCCACTGAACATACTTCAGTTTATCAACATCTTTTCACTGGGGACCCAAAATGGGCAGTAGTAGTCTAGGTGCAGAACAACAGCTGCTGAGCAGAGCGGGGGTGAGCCCTTCCCTTGATCTGTGCTCCTGATGACACAGCCCTGGATGCTGCCAGGGCCACTGCAGGCTCTACGCTCAGCTCGCTGCCCACCACGGCCCCCAGGGCTTTGCCTGCCAAGCTGTTCCCTAGTCTGGCACTCCCAGCCTATATCACTGCAGGGGGCTTTTCCTTCCCGGGCTGGACACTTAGCACTTGTCCTTCCTGAATTTCGTAGTCTCCATCAGCCCATTCTTCCAGCCAGTGTCAGTCCCTCTAATGACAGCTCTGCCCTCAAGCATATCGACTAGGACTCCCAGTTTGGTGTCATCTGCAAATCCAATACGGGTGTACTCCATGACCTCTTGTGGGTCACTGATAAAGGTGTTATCAGGACACATCCCAGGGTAGCTCCCTGTGATGCTCCACTTGTATGGCATCCAAGTACAGTACAACCCATTCAGCACTACATTGTGAGCTTCATCGTCAATTAATTTTTTTACCCCCCTGTTTTATAGCCTATCCAGACACATCCTGTCTTTGCCTTGTGAGGACATTGACCACTTCTGTGAGCACCAGTGAATGTAAACCATCTGATCCCATGGACATAAATGGTGTGAAATCTCACAAAGAAAAACCCTAACTTGACCTTCAGCTACTCCTGATAGTTCTTCTCCTTGAACACTTTCACTAAGCAGAAAGGCCTGGGAGACCTTGCTGAAGACTGAGGCAAAGAAGACAGTCAAGTTCCTCAGCCTTCTCTGTGTCTGTTGTCACTACAAGTTTCATCCTTTATAAATCCTTAATTTGATTGAAACCCATTTGTTAAATACTGTGATGTAAATCACTTTAAAAGTCATCAGTGAGGTAATTAAGTTTATCTTTGCATTTCCAAGAGATCTCGCTTTGAAATTTCAGAATTAACATCAGATTTGTGTAAAATTATTTACTCTGAAATTCAGTTTAGCATAGCCTGTTTTAAAAACCTGTTGGTTTGAGAGTGCTTAATATACATTCATATTTTATTGATCTAGGCAAGGGAATTTAGTCTTTAGGTCACTTGCTGGTACGGGAACAGAGGGCTCAGAATGCCTGTTCCATCAAACCAAAAAGGTCTTACAGCTTCTGCGTTTTTATTAGTTCCACAGCTCATGAACATGTGTGGCCTGCAGGGACAACCAACTGGACCAAAACAAAGTTTACTTCTCAGAGTTGGAAAGCCCTGCTCATAACTTGTTTTACACTGCTGAAGTGCAGGGTGTTCTCCAAAACTCCTGACTACAAGGGAATGCTGCAGTGCTGCTTGTCTGCGAGGTAAAATAGCAGTGACTTCCAAGTAAGGTTATTAAAATCACAGTCTTTACGTGCAGAATCTGTTGTAGATCTTGCACAGTAGTAATTCTTTAGCTATCTTCAGCATCCTGTGACAAGGGGAGAAGCAGCTCAACCTGAAAAATAGACTGGGGAGAAGAGAGGAGGGAGGTACGGATGAGCAGGAACCTTTGACACTGCTGGGAATGCTAGATGAGAGTATGGGAATACCGGGTGGCTCGACGACAAAATGAGACACAATTTGCAGAGAGATCAGTACAGTAAAAAAACATTTCACCTTTTCACAGAGGAGAGGGAAAACACAAGGGCAAAATTAGATTGTTTGTGAGCTAAGGCATTGTCACCTCACTCCCTCACAGACACAAACGTAACTTCAATTTCAGCTTCTTCAGTTCTTACCCCTTAAAAACTCTCTTCTGTACTTTAGTGTCCCTGTGCAGACTTTGGTGATAAGCTGGAGTGAGAAGTACTTGAGAACTAAAGTCAGGCAATAGTCAAAGGACTGCATTAACGTTAGCATCTTAGTCTGCTTCAGTTTAATAGTGAAAAAAGGGTAATTTTAAAAATATTTTTAACTATTTGTAAAGCTAAGCACAAAACCAAGAAACACAAAGGGTGGAGTTTAAGAAGTTTTCCTTCAGTGTTTGTTCTCATGCTCTGAGCAGCTGTCCATATATGTACCTTCTCCTTAAGAGCTCAAAGAAGTTTTGCCCAGCTACATACTTGTGGCTTTCCTGGTTTGTGCTGTTTCTTCTGTCACGTACCAGAAAGTGTCTTTTTCTGTTCTGCAGTTCTTAATTGCCTTGATTTGAGTTTCTGCAACTTTATCCAGATGGTGTGCCTCGCGTAAACCTGCTTTAAATCACCTCCCCCTTATATAAAATGTTTCACCCTCCATAACTGTGTTTCCTTTTAGTTTTCCTTTTTTTCTTGTAAGTAAATTTACTTAGTCTGCTTCCTTAATTGAACAAGCAAAGTCAGTTTTCATCTTTATTTTAATTAAGCCATTGCTTGAACATGGGTTCTTCTACACTTGCTGGTTTCAAATTCATCCCATATTCTTTGGACTTATGCCCACCACTACAATAGTTACACTAAAGAGAGGCCCATCCTTGAGAAGATCACTGTATGCATATCACTCGCTTACCAGGCTGGAGTTCATGTTTGAGACAACTCTTTCAAATTATACTTGAGGAAACAGTCTCTGCCAGCCAGGAAGATCCTCCAGTGAACAGAAATAGTTCCAAGACAAGATCATTCTTTGGGGTTGTTCAAAATGACAGTCTTGTTTCTTTTTCTATTCCTGTAGTTGCCAAAGATTCACGTGACTCGATGAAGGCCAGTGCTGGCACCTTACAGAATACAGCTGGTCAGCGTGTGAGGCTTGAAAAGCAGCACGTGTGCATTCATCAGCATTTTCTCCATCACAACAGCAAGAGAAACTGTGCACTGCAGATTTTAGCACTGATGTTGGTTACTCCTCCAAGAAGTTTCACTGATTTCTTGCCTCCTCAGCTACTGTTTCTGGTGCTTCTTGAGTCAAACCATAGCTTTTTGCAGTTATTATTAAATTTAGTTATTTGAAGATCTTTCCAGCCTATGAAGATCGCAATTTGACTCTGTTCTCCAGAGTAACTGTCCTCCCCTGACCCTGACATGATGACAGCTACAAATTTCATAAGTATACTCTGATACATTCAACCGAGTTTGTACAGCCAGAGGAATATTATGAAGTAAAAACTCTGGAGAAAACAACAGAAATTGAAACTCCTGTACATGACTATTATGTACTGAAAGAAGATAAAACATTGAAAGCAAAGGTATTATTACAAGGGAAATATGGAGCCTAATCTGTTTTCATTTAACAGAAATGTAGTCCATTGATTCATTTACTTCATGTTTCTGCTGAATGCAAGTAAAAACTGTGTGAGCCTAATTGCCTGTTATCTTTTCAACATACAGAATTAACAGGAAGGGTTTATATCCACAAAAGCCTTTGAAAGCACTTACATACTACTCCGTTTGTTACCTGAGAAAGATACTGGGGTAACTCTGACCTTCACAGCCCTTCACTGTGTCTTCCTCTGGAAAGTTTAAATTTTGGCCATTCTGGGCTTTGTCTTTCATACCAGAGATGAGGAAATATGTCTTGAGCTAGAAAAAGAAAGAATGAAAGACCAATCTTGTAGCTTACTTCCTTTCTTAGTGACTGACTGCTTTAAACCCCTTTTTTTGGGGGGGGGCGGAGGGTGTTGAAGGAAAAGGGTTAACTCTTTCCACAGTGGGACTCTCAGTAGCTGTTTTCAGGCTCTGAGTTTTACAGGACATCAGGGTGCCTCACGGGTACCTCACTGGTACTGGTTACTCATCATTACCGGTACTGGTTACTCATCATTACCAGTACTGGTACTGGTTACTCCATCATCTTCAAAATGTCATGGAGAACAGGAGAGGTGCCTGAGGACTGGAGGAAAGCCAGTGTCACCCCAGTCTTCAAAAAGGGCAAGGAGGACCCAGGGAAATATAAGCCAGTCATTCTGACCTCCATCCCTGGAAAGGTGATGGAACAGCTCGTGCCGGATGTCATCTCTAAGCCAGGGGAAGAAAAGAAGGTTATCAAGAGTACTCAACATGGATTCACCAAGGGGAAATCATACTTGACCAGTCTGATAGCCTTCTGTGATGGCATGACCAACTGAGTAGATGAGGGGAGAGCAGTGGATGTTGTCTACCTCGACTTCAGCAAGGCTTATGACACTGTCTCCCATAACATCCTCCTAGGGAAGCTCAGGAAGCATGGGCTAGATGAGTGGACAGTGAAGTGGATTGAGAACTGGCTGAATGGCAGAACTCAGAGTCATCATCAGCAGCGCTAAGTCTAGTTGGAGGCCTGTAGCTGACGGTGTTGCCCAGGGTTCAGTACTGGGCCCAGTCTTGTTCAACTTATTCATCAATGATCTGGATGAAGGGACAGAGTATACCCTCAGCAAGTTTGCTGATGACACAAAACTGGGAGGTGTAGTAGATACACCAGAAGGCTGTGCTGCCATTCAGCATGACCTGGACAGACTGGAGAGTTACGCAAAGACGAACCTGATGAAGTTCAGCAAGGGCAAGTACAGGGTCCTGCACCTGGGGAGGAACAACCCCATGCACCAATACAGGCTCAGGGCAGACCTGCTGGAATGCAGCTCTGCGGAGAGGGACCTGGGTGTGGGTGACAGGTTAACCATGAGCCAGCAGTGTGACCTGGCTGCCAAGGAGGCCAATGGTATCCTGGGGTGCATTAAGAAAAGCGTAGCCAGTAGGTCGAGGGAGGTTCTCCTTCCCCTCTACTCTGCCCTGTTGAGGCCCCATCTGGAGTACTCCGTCCAGTTCTGGGCTCCCCACTTCAAGAAAGATGAGGAGCTACTGGAGAGAGTCCAGTGGAGGGCTGTGAAGATGATTAGGGGATTAGAGCATCTCTCCTATAAGGAAAGGCTGAGGGAGCTGGTCTTGTTTAGCCTGAAGAAGGCTGAGAGGGGACCTTAGAAATGCTTATAAATATCTGAAGGGTGGGTGTCAAGAGCCAAATTCTTTTCAGTGGTACCCAGCGACAAGACAAGGGGCAATGGGCACAAACTGAAGCATAGGAAGTTCTGCCTGAACATGAGGAAGGAAGAACTTTACTTTGAGGGTGATGGAGCACTGGAACAGGCTGCCCAGAGGGGTTGTGGAGTCTCTTTCTCTGGAGATATTCAAAACCCACCTGGACGTGGTCCTTTGCAGCCTGCTGTAGGTGACCCTGCTTTGGCAGAGGGGTTGGACTAGATGACCCACAGAGGTCCCTTCCAACCCCAAACATTCTGTGATTCTGTGATCTGGTAATGTGTCCTATCACGATCAAGTTTCTTCAGGCCTTACAGATAACAGATACTCTTTCAGCTAAGCTTTCGATTTATTTTAGCTGTTCATAAAAATAGTTCCAATTCCACACTGACCTTACTCTGAGGCTGTCTTGTCCTGAGAATACAAGAATAAAAAGGCAGATGAGAAAAACAAAGAGGCAAGAAGGCAAACCCTGATGAGACCTCCCATAAAGTGTAGTCCAGCAAAATTTTCTAAAAGCCTTCAGCAGTGTGTCATCCTTTTAAGGGTCCAAACAGCATGAACACGTCATGCCTTGCAGGGTCATTGCCGTTAGGCTGGAGCTAGCACGGGCAGTGGGAAGAATGTTTCCACTACCTAGTGCAGTGTCCTCAGCACTGTGCACCTCTGGGAGCTGCAGGACTAACTGGTTTGGATCGCCAGGGCAGTCACCCGGATGCTTAGCTGGGCAGTTCACTACAGGTCGTCTTAAACAAACTAAGAACAATCTGGTTCTTAAATACAGAGCCAGTTGCAATTTTTGATATGTTTTTGTAAAAAAAAGTTAAAGGAAAACTTCATAACTGAGCAATGAAGATTGCTAAAATCCCATTTGGTGTTAATTTTCATGTTAATTGTCACTTACTTTTGAAGGCAAACAAACAAATCCTTTATTTCAAAGGAGACCTTGTTTTTCTCTCTGTGTGTTTGTGTAAAGGCTCTTTTCAGTGGAGAGAATTCAGAAGAAATTATGCAACACTTTAAATGTTAGTCTGCCGCCATTAGAATATAATGGAGTAGATTCTTTTGCAGGTTTTTTGGTGCAGCAATTTGTTCTGCTATTCAGAAAACAGTTTCTACTACTATTTGATACTTTAAAAGTCTACTCATATTAGAATCTAATAGAAGCACCAAGGAAGGCTGTTCCACATGGATACCACTTGAATCTAAGTTCCTTGTTGCACTCAGGTATTGTTGCAAGCATTTCTGAGTAATATTAATGTGTGCTCTTGAGCAGCATGCTCTACTTCTCCTTTTTCCTCCTAATGATTATATAAACCAAAATTGACATCCAAAACTGTAAGAAGTAAACTGACTGTGAACTTTAGGATTCTGTTTGGCATGTCTAGTGTTTTGCTCCAAATGAGAAAGCAAATCTGCTTAAATAATTTATGCTGTAGCATGAAAATCACTTAAGGCAATAATTGAAACAAATAAGTTAAAGAAATACATGACAGTGATGTATATCACTGGAATTATTTTTGTCACTTTCTGTTTTTTCACTCATCAGTTGCTAGTAAAGTTGCAAAGAGTATTAGGGGCACGTTACACTCAAGTCGTTTAACTACTGAGTTAATGATCCCGTTCCACACGAAGTGCCTTTAAGGTTGTTTTGAAATAAACTAAGGGTTTTCATTTTTAGCAGGGGAATATGTTGATGGTTGAAAGGCTTTGTTGCATTCTGTGACCAGACTGCACATAGATTTTGCATCTAGACTTACTGTTAACGCCTTCCCTTGTGTTTTCGGCTTTGGTTTCAGTGAGAGTTTATCTGCACATGTCTGGCAATTAGCAAAAAGGGTGAAGTACTGAAATGGTGTCATCGCCTTTAAAATGAAACATTCCAGAGATTTTCTATTTTATTTTTGCAAGATGTTTCACCTTTATTTTTGTTGCTGCAAGCACACAGACTTAACTAAGGGTTAGATTTTACATTACTTACTCAGAGTAACTGACGGTGGGGATTTTTGTTCCTGTTTCCGGTTTATTAATTTATTTTAACTTCAGGATGCAGGCATGATGCAGGAATTAACAGAAAAGCAGAGGTATGAATCCTAAGCTCCCATAGCACTCCTGCCCAATAGAGCAGAAAAGGCAAAAATCTTACAGATGACACTGATGAAGAAGCCTGTGTAGTCTTCCTTTTTTGCTCTGTATTTCTTTGTGATGGATTATTTTCGAAGACATTTTGAAGAAGAGTGCTTATTATAACCAAACCATCAAATCCACTTTTAGGCTCAGTGACAGAATTCGTACCAGCAACTTTTTAAATGAATATTAGAAATTATAAGTAAGTAAACAAATATCTTACTAATTTCCAGACTGATGAACAGCAGATCATTTTACATGTTGTCTTGGTAATGTGCTACCAAGTGTTTTATCAACGGGAATATATCCATTTAATATTCCATGTCCCTGGTCGGGTCTTATACTCTTCATTTGCTTTCATTTACCTCTCTTGACTGTCCCCGATGATTCAGTCTTTCCAGGCAGCATTATTTGTGTTGATATCCTGCGAGCTGATTTGATAATAACTTTCTGATAACATTATTATGCTTGGAGAGTGTAATTCTAGCTGTGACTGTACCCATTCTGCTTTGTGTGATTGCAGCCTTCCTCATGCATGTTGCAGCTGCTTGTACAGAAACACCATACAATGTGCTGGACACAATAGGCACTTCAGTCCAGTAATGCTACTGGGGTTTTTTGTGCATTAGGATTTAGATGTGCATCCTTTTTTTTTTTTTTTAGTGAAAGAAGTGGCTAAACTCTACTCTCCAGTCTCTGATCACACTAAAACAGATGTTTCAGCTCAAATGGGTCAGTCTAGCACAAATGTGCGCTTTATGGTAACTCATTTCAACTGAGATGGGTTCTGGGTGTGAACAAGAGCAGTTCGGTAGGCTGTCGTGATCCCAGGAAATGCCAGTCATGAGTGGCTAGAAGTAACTTTGAGAAGCAACCTGTTCAGTCAGTTCAGCTACAATCAGGAAAAAATAAGTGTGTCTGCAGCCCTACTGATGCCCAAGTTCTCCTTTCCTCTTTGTGCAATAAAATTCCTTTCTCTTCCCCACTTCCCCTTCTTCATCGTCCCATGGTAGATACCTGTATCATTTGCTCTACTTAACATATAGCTGCAAAGACTTATCCTAAGCTAAGAAGATCTGTAGGGCTTCTCGCAAAATGCATTTGCAGGTACCTTGTTTCCAAAGGTGGCCCTAGAAGGCACTAGTAAGGATGTTTGTTGCTTCTTCTTACACAGTATCCAGGTGGGTCACTCACCCAAGGGTGGAAAATCAGTGATCTCCACTCAGTCTTTCAAAGAAAGACTTCTGGACAACTATTTTCAGAAAAGATATAAAAACTGTGGCTTCTAAGTACTAAGTACTTGCCTATCTCTTTGTGTAAAGTGTTACATTTAAGACAGATCTTTCTCATTACTCTCCCGGTGACTGACACTAAGCAGGACCTCGCGAAGCATGTTGGCTTTAGATGGTTCCCTGCCTGCTGCGCTGCCTGCCGCAATTCCTGTTCTGAGGCGTGCAAGATTCAAAGGCTGCATCTATACTTGCCATGTCACCAGGGACAGGAGCTGCCTCCAGCCATCAAGCCAACTTAAACTCTGACAGTCTTCTAATCAGGTGTCCAGAGCAGCTGTTAAGGGATGGTCCGTGGCCTGTGCCGACACCTGGGCTGAATTGTAGGGAATCACATGGGGAAGTGTTAGATGACCAGTGCCAAAAAGGCATCAGGGACCCTTCTGGCATTTCAGCGATAGGTGATACAACTTCTCTGCCTGCACACTCTCTAATTCACCCATGAAGGCAAAGTCCTCAGGTTTCTAAGGTCATGCAGAGACTGAAATAGGTTTTTGCACAGACATGCCTGTTGCCAGAAATTTGTGTATATTTGTTATGCTTTGCCTAACATCTAGTTAAGTGTGTGGTTACAAATTCCATCTCAAGGCTTGTGCCCTTTGCTCTAAATGTCATCCTACCCCAAAGGAAATGTCAGCAGGGGTTCTCGGACGATCTGGAGAGGGTGTGAGGGAAAGTCCTAGAGGAAGCAGGGGAGCAGAGCTTTAGATGGGTGGCAGGCCACAGGGCCTGAACTCCCAGGAAGGAGAGTAAAGGCAACTCGGAGTAAAAGGATTCCTGAGAAGTAGAGCTAGTGCTAGAAGCCTGTGCTTTGATAGTATGTGGCATGTGAGAGCTAGATCACAATTCAGCAGCTGGAGGCAGGAGATCATTCTGGGCTGAAACCTCAAGTATATTGGAGATTAATTTCTTCCTGAAGGCATTAATTTAATTTTTTCTGTTAAGTGAAAATTTCTGTGTTTTATTTATTCCTCTGATTAATCTTGCCTGTTGATTTCTTTGCCTTGTTTGTGACTTGTAAGTTCTTTCCTTATGCCTTGCTTATGTTTGAGAGTGTCACTAAGACAATCTTTACTCCTTCTTGCGGATCACTTATCACGGTATCAAACACTGTCAGTCTTAACACCATCTTCTGCAATACAAGCCAGGATCTGCAGTCATTTTACCAACTTTTAACATTACTTTTTGCTAATACTGCTCTTATCAGTTTTTAATTTACTGAAGTTGGAGCAGATATAAGCCCAGCCAAAACTTCCAAGGAGAAATTTAAATGACAGTCAGCACAAGGTCCCCAAGGCAGAGGAGAATGAGCCAGGCTTGGAGAGGGGATCATTAAAGCTAGAGGTCCTGTTATATATTCAGATTCCATCTGCAGCACCTGTTTAAATCTTTGATAGCACCACTGATCTTATCCTTGCATCAACCCTGATGTTCATCATCTTGAAGGAAATAGTAACTGTAAGTGGGTGCAGCTGACAGTAAAGGAATTAAGACTTGGGAGGGGAAATCACTCAGAAAAAGAAGAGAATCTTGTTTTGACCTTCAAAAGGACAGCTTTAGTGGAAATAGGGCCTCAAAGTATGATATGGAAAAAAGAAACTTCTATAAAGATCTGTGATAATTTAAAAAGTTGCAGTAGGAATACTTGTTTTTCAATAAAAACACTGTCTCCTGAAATAGCTACAGCTGAAATACTAAAGAATGGAGAAGCTGAAAGTGAAGATGGACTCAGTCAGTAGTATGCAAGAAATCCCAAAGGCAAGTAGCCATAATACAAGAACAAGTAAGTAGTACAAATAAAATTGACTTATTCAGCTTTAATAAGCTGATTAGTAATTATGTTAAAATTGTGATTATTGTGGTTTTTATGTTATTGGAGATTTCTGTTCACAGCACTTTAGAGATTAACCTTTATAGTAATGACATTTTAGCATGAAAGCAGGAGAGGGAAATTTTCATTTACAGATGTTGGAGAGTAGGGTTGATACATTAGAGTTAGTAGCCTATATTTCTTGTTATGAAGCTACTGTATTCTGTACTTTTATTAGAACTTCGTTATCAGTCATTCAACTTCTATTTTTGTCTGTTTTTCATAGGATTTTTTTTCATCAAAACCACTAACTTCGCCAGATTCTTAATACCTAGATGCAAGCAGATTTTGAAAGTCACATTTTAATTTCTAAAAATCGAGGCCAGCTATACACAGTAGCAACTTTTTCTCACTGAAGGCTTCAGGTTGCCCAGAAGTTTAGGGACAATCATCTTCTAAAATAGAAACTCTATAAAGACAAAAAGTATGAACACGCTAACTTAACTTGTGAATAATTTCGAAGAAAACATGTAAAGCAGAAGATAAATATGGAGTGAATTAGAAATGCTGACATATCAAAATTTGCTTTAATTCAAAGTTGTAATGAAATTTTGATAATACTTGCATGAAATTTAATTTCTGTGACTTTGCAATTTCTCCTTTTTTTGCATTGGAATCTTACCTCAGAATTTCACTTTTATTTTACATATTTTTAATTTCTGTTTATAAATATATATGCATATATATTTATACATATACTTTTTGTTTGTATATTTTCTTTTAGACTTATTTCTTTTACATACCATAATTTGGTACATAAATTATGCAAACATAGTCTTCTATTGGTATGCCATAGCAACTGAAACGGCTGTTATTTGAATTGTTACTTTATCTTTGTTTTAAATCTTATAAGCAGCTGTTGTTCAGTTCTGTTTGAAATGTGTTGTCATTTTGTCTTTGGTGCCTCCAGCTTGAAACTTGAGGGGTTTCTAAAGTCACTGTCTCCTAAGTGAGGTCTGTGGCACAGAACAGCAAAAAAGCACCTGTCTCTAAGTTTGATTTTTGAGTAGTACTTACTACTGACTTGATGTCCGTAAATCTTTATTCTCACATATAGTTTATGCTCACAAAGCTTGCGTAGCTTACTTGAATTACTAGACTTCCTGTTACCTATTCTCTCTCAGGTCTGTTTTATTTTAGCATTTGTATATATTTCCAGCTTAAACTCTGTAGGTGTTTTTTACATCTCAGTCAACTTGTCTCATTCAGAAAATAATTATATACAACTTAAATTTGGTGCAAGATTGTTTCAGTACTTTGTATTCAAAAAAGCTTTACACTAGAAGTGGCTCAATAAAGTACTAATAATTAAGGATTTCATTCAGCAGATCAGATTCCATTAAGTACAGTTCAAAGATGTTTAGACATGTCAGTGATTATTTCTATAGAAACAAATGTTGTTCATTAGTGAATTGGAACCCAGTAATATACAACTCTTTGAATAAATAAGCTGTAATGCTATCAGAATATAATCCTCTGATGGAAAAGCTACAAAGTTTGCCTCTTTCTGAAAGTTTTTCCTAAAGCCTCCCTGGCTTCTATTTCCTACTTGAAGAGTTATGGACTAATTAGTGTAGAGCTTTGTTGTAGAGAAACAGCTTTCACTTTCTAAAATGTTAATCTTTTCATATTCCTACTTTCAGCAGTAGTCTGTCTAAAAATGATGCTGCTCTGCATCAAAGTTATCACTTCATTTACTGTTATAAAATGCTGAGGTGATGAGAGGTGTGGAAATTACTGTAATTATGCAAGTATATGTGTTCACTTATTGTCTCACAGCTGCCTAAATATTATTTGAAGATGGGGCTCATCAACAAACAAAAACTTCATTTACTGATTTTTTTGAAGTCTTTTACATTAAATTCCTTCCAGTACAGCAGAAAAGATAAAGCTTCAACCAGGACAGATTTCTTGCCTAGACCCAAGTTCAAGCTTTTTGCTCTTCTGAAATCCGGATAAGGCAGGATCTTGAACCTGTTTCTGTCACCTTGTCTGCCTTAGTCTCTCTGTCTCTCGCAACTCTGGTATTCTTGCTGTGATTCAGATCTACTTAACCTGGTATTTTAAATCCAAGTAAAACTTCTAGCCAAATTTAAGAAACCTTTCTCAGCAAAATTTTTTTTTTTTTTTCTTTAGTTAGAACTTCCCTGAAAAAGGCTGGTCTTTCAGGTAGATATTTTGCTACAAAAAAAATGTTTTCTTGAAAGTTCCCAGTCAGCTCTGTTTAGCTGCTGGAGAGGGGAACAGTTTGCTACTATAAATCACACACAGCACTTAGAGATAATTTGTGGAGCAATTAAAATAGCTACTAAGATTTTTATGGTGTGCAATTATGTTTCTTCCATCAGAACATCATTAGGAGGAAACTTGTTTACCCTTGCAAGTAGAGCTTGTTAAATGTAAAGGAAAATGCAACTGGCAAGCAATAAAGGGCAGATTAAGGGACAAATAAGATGCCCAGGGAGATCTTTATGAGTGGGGTTTTTTGTGCGCTCGGCTTTTGCTTTTCTGGAATAGGAGCTCAGAAAACCTGTTGAAGCCCATGGAGTTGTCTGGCAGTTTGAAATGCAACTTTTTGTGTAAGTAGTAAATATACTAGGTTATAGTTAAATAAAAAATTGGTACGTGCTGAACTTGCGTATTCAATACTGTGTTGTTACAGTCACCTGTTTTTTCAGCATTTTAGTCACTTTCCAAAGGGTGTTGGTATGGTTTTTAGAAGTGTAGAAAACTTTAGATTGGAAGGGACCTCAAAAGATCTAGTCCAACCTCCTGCTCAAAGCAGCATCAAGTAGAAGGACAAACCAAGTTACTCAATGATTTATCTAGTTCAAGTTTTGAAAACTTCCAGGGATGGAGACTACATGACCTCCCCGGGCAGCATGCTCTGTTGTTTGCTTGGCCTCATGGTGAAAATATTTCTCCTTACCCAGTCGTAATCTCTTTCGTTTCCACTGATGCCTGTTGTCTCTCGTCTTTACGTGCATCACTGTGGAGAGCCTGGCTCTGGCCCTTTGATAATCTCCCTGTAAGCACTGGGCGATGCTGTTAGGTCCCACCTAAGCCTTTTCTTTTCCAGGCTGAACAGCTTCCCATTCACAGGGCAGGTGCACCAGCCCTGACCATCCTGCTGACCTCCACAACTCACTCCAGTTTATCAATGTTTTTCCTGTACTGGGGGGCCCGTTATGGGCTGCAGGAGCTTTGTTGCAATCAGTGCCTTGGGTGACCAATAAGCACTGGATAGTTTGTGCCTGTACTTTCTGGGGTTCTTTTTGTTGGACTCTGAGCCCTACATGTCAGGGACGAGTTTTGACTCCTCCACAGTGTGTGTGTGCCTATAGGCAATGACTCAAAGGTATAATAAAAAGGTTATTCAGCGCATTCATGCTCACGTGCATTTCTGTGCTCTTCCTAACATGTAAAATTAAAAACCAAATTGCTTTTAGGTGAGTATTAATGTACTCGCAGTGGGGTCACAGGCACATGCATCTCTATGGACTGTTCCACTAGTCTCTTGTATCTTGAGTCTGATTTAAGGGAGCAACAATTTTGGTAGGCTGATAGAACGCAGTCTGAATGAGGTTATATTTGCAATGACAATCCCTGATCAATAATCACAGTAAACTTATCAGGAAATTTACTACCCACATCTACGAAGCTGTCTGATGCTATTTTAGACAGTGTATCTCTAGGTACTGTTCCAGCAGTCATGTCTGTCTTTGGCTTAGCCTTTCTCCTGGTAGCATGTAGACTGGTAGAAAGTTGGCCATTCTTCATCTAAGCCTCTGCATCCTCTCTTCTCTTGGTCCTTAGGCAGATGCCTTCTTATTTTCTTGGCCTTGGATTGTGCTTGATCATGCAACTCCTGTCTTCTCTGTGTCTTGTGGCTCCGCTCCTGTCTTGGCCTCAAAGCCTTCCTCCCATTTGTGCCTAACAACCCCCATCAAGAACAGCATTGCTCAAGTAGGGTCTCAGACCCCAAACATCTACTTGTCCTGAACACTCCCCCCAGCCACCCCCCCTTATTTTTTAAAAATTTAGACTATTATCTAAATGAGTTAAGATGAAAGAAATGTTGCTGGATATGTTAATTTTTCAATAGTTACCTCTTTTTAAGTCATCTGTTAATTTCTCTGGGAGAAGCATGAGGAAAACTCATTTTAGCCACAGTGAGTTTTTAGGATTTGAGTGAAGGCAAACTACTTTAATATCATTACTTTAATTTCCTTATTTGTTTGCAATTAACAAAACTTATCTCATTGCCCTTTTTTGGTGAACTCCCTGAGTCAATGAGTTATGTTAAAAATGGACATTCAGAATTTTCAGCTGTAAAGTCAAGACCATAGTGGCAGACAGGGCATTAGTTACTGGGTAAGGAGGAGTTGGATGGACATGTTTTGGGCTTTTGTGTTCTCTGAAGTAATGGATGTAATACATCTTCCAGCAGTATCTCTGTGCATGAGGGTTTGTTGGTTTTGTTTTTTTTTTAAAAAAAAGCCTTTTTTTTTCTTATGTCAATCTCATGATTTATCTCTGTGTTAATTCAGTGACTTGATAATTTCAAAATTCAGGGGCAAATTGTTGTTGATTCATTGGTTGATTCACTCAGTCTTCGATTTTATATATTCATTGTTTATTTTTAATTAGCTGAACAGTTTACAGTAATTTAGCCCTAGTCATTTTTATTGCTATTCACTTCTTTTAATCATAATCCCTACACAGAGAATTGATCTTTCAAATTACATCGTTAACTCCAAGACTGTCAATAACTTAGGAAATAACTTCAGTTCTTTAAGCCATTTTTCTGAATTACTACTTTTTTCCCCAAAAAATGAACTATAAAGTCGGTAATGAAAAGCAAATAAGGAAGCGTAGTGTGTTTTGAGGGGAAGATATACCATGGTTAAATACAAAGCAGAGAGAGCATGGCTCGGTGTCAGTCAGGGTCTTCCAGTGCCCTCTGGGTGGCATGGGTTAAGTGGGGTCTCTTGAAGAAGCTGTGAAAGTCAGATACTCAACATTTGGACTGACCTCCAAATTAGGCAATAAAGCCGTCACCTGTGAATGTCCTGGGCTCAACCTGCGAAAATATCATCCTGAGCCTCTGAGAAACCCCATGACTATGTGATGTGGATGCTTACAAGTCTATGGGGCTGGATGGGATCCACCCAAGAGTGCTGAGGAAACTGGCGGAGGAGCTGGTCAAGCCACTCTCCATCATCTGACAGCTCTCATGGCTAACAGGGGAGGTCCCAGATGACTGGAGGATAGCCAGTGTAACACCCATCTACAAGAAGGGCCGGAAGGAGGATCCTGGGAACTACAGGCCTCTCAGCCTAACCTCGGTGCTGGGCAAGATTATGGAGCGATTCATCCTGAGTGCGCTCACTGGACCTGTGAAGGACAACCAAGGGATCAGTCCCAGCCAGCATGGGTTCATAAAATGCAGGTCCTGCTTGACCAACCTGATCTCCTTCTGTGACCAGGTGACCCAACTAGTGGACGAAGGAAAGGCTGTGCATGTCATCTACCTGGACTTCAGTAAGGCCTTTGACACTGTTCCCCACAGCATGCTCCTGGAGAAACTGGCTGCCCATGCTTTGGATGGGTGTACGCTTTGCTGGATAAAGAACTGGCTGAATGGCCAAGCCCACAGTGTGGTGGTAAGTGGAGATAAATCCAACTGGTGGCCGGTCACGAGTGGTGTTCCCCAGGGCTCAGTTTTGGGTCCGGTCTTTTTTAACATCTTTATCAATGATCTGGATGAGGGGATTGAGTGCTCCCTCAGTAAATTTGCAGATGACACCAAGCTGGGTGGGAGTGTTGATCTGCTTGAGGGTAGGAAGGCTCTGCAGAGGGATCTGGAGAGACTAGATTGATGGGCCAAGGCCAACTGTATGGGTTTCAACAAGGGCAAGTGCCGGGTCCTGCATTTCAGTCACAGCAACCCCATGCAATGCTACAGGCTTGGGGAGGAGTGGCTGGAAAGCCACCCAGCTGAAAAGGACCTTGGGGTGCTGGTCGACAGGGGGCTGAACATGAGCCAGCAG
>Ga0065711_1030237_pt1 | contig 33171 bp, 20 predicted proteins | sample Hoacrofraction12_FD_59098 | JGI IMG/M metagenome (GOLD analysis project Ga0065711, IMG submission 59098) | Hoatzin crop microbial communities from Cojedes, Venezuela - Epithelial fraction 12 v2 (version 2) | ecosystem: Host-associated > Birds > Digestive system > Esophagus > Crop | place...
CAGCCGCCTGGGCCCGGCCCGTCTGCCCGCCCGCCGCGCCCCGGCCCGGCGCCTCCTCGGCCGGAACGCGGAAGCTGCGGGAGAGGAGGGAGGAAAAATTCTAATTATAATTAAAAAAGAAGTCAAACGGGCCCAAAAGAAACAAAACAAAACAAAACAATTCTCTCCCCCAGCCGAGGAGTAAACAGCGCGTCTCGTCACTCCGAGCTCGGGCATCCTTCGTCCGCTCCCCGTGCTGTCACCGGGATCCACCTCTGGCTACGCGGATGAGGACGCATGAGACACAGAGCCTGTACACCGGCACACACATGTTGAAGTATCCGGACGGAATACGTTCTGTTCCTAACAGCCTGCAGCGATCCTTCGCGTGCGAACTGTGGCACACCCTCACGCTCCCTCGTTTCCAGGCGCCATGACTTTCCCACGCGCAGCCAGCACGCACCGGGGACTGCGGGAAATCGGCGTGCGGACCGGCGTTTTTCTTACAGCACTGCTACCCGAGAAGCTTTCAGATGGCATGGCTTTTAGTCCAGGCAGCAAAGGACGTACGTAGGGTTAGGCCCCGGATGTGCGGGGTAACGCAGCCCCTCGCACCCGGCAGCTGAACTGCCGTCCCTGAGGTCTGTTTTCGGCTCAGAGTCCCCCCGAGTTACACACTCAGCCTACAGCCGCTGACTCCAGCTCTACGTACACACAAAGCCACCTCCCCCGGGCAGGACACTGCTGTTGTTTTCAGGGTAGGGGCTCAGTCGCAGTAAGCACAGCCATAGTTGTTTTGTTAGACCAAGCACTGGCTGATGCTTCATTGTGTGGCTGATCTCGTGTGTGCCTCCCCGGCCTTCAAAATTCGTTAGAGGGACAGGTTAAAACATACTTCAGCAAGGGGTGGTGACACCAGTGAGGCTGTGCACATCACCCCCTGCTTCTTCCCTTCCAAATCCATTTACTTTCTACTTGATTCTTAAGGCTGACACTATGTTATCAAAATGCTCTTGCATCATCGCTTTTCCACATCAGAGTCTTGGTGACTTGTGCTCACTAGGATGGGAAGAGAAGCAATGGTGCTGACTGGCACTAGAGGTGATACCTCTCCACAGCAGTTCTACGTTTTCTCTTACACCATTTAGACATGCCCTGCATCTCAGTACCATTTGAAAGGAATGCAGGCTTCCAAATGAGGAAGGCTGAGTAAGGGAAACAGCCAAGTCAGCTAAGGATCTAAAGAAAACTTTTCAGAAAAGAAAAATCCTGGGGACACTGTGATCAAAACTACGTCTGAAGAAGCCCAAACAAGGTTCTTCTCCAGTCTGCAACACCAGACTGCTGTTGCCAACAAAGGACAATGGGCAAAGCCAGAAAAATCCTACTGCTGTAAGTATATTGCTATCCTTTTGTTCTACCTTATCGCTCATATAAAAAGCTCCAATTGCAGTGATCTTCACCTATCTATTCTAATTAAATATTCTTACATTCACTTACATAGTCTAATTCTACTGCTATCGTATTGCTGTAGTCTTCACAGGGAGAGTTGTTACGGGCTGGATCAGGCTGACAAGCCAGGTTATAGCATCTCCATCCTTGGAGATTTTCAAAACTTAATTGAACAAGGCCCTGAGTTACCTAATCCAACTTGGAAGTCAGCCCTACTCTGAGCAGGGAATTGGACTAGAGACCTCCAGAGGACCCTCCCAACCTAATTTTGTTTCTGGTTGCACACTTCTTCTGTGAACACTTCCATCAGGAAGCTCTCTAATATATCTCCATGTTCCAGAAGGTAAAATGGCACACTAACTGTGGAAGAGTATGACTTCTCTTAGCTATGTCAATACCCCTGGAAGCACAGGGGTAGGCATGAGTATGAAACAAGTAACAAATATTGTCTGTGGAACCTTCCCAAATTATACCTATTTACGTACCATCCCTAGACTTCATTGATTGACAGTCCTGTGTCATTATTTCAATTGTGAGGGTCAGTCTACCTTGCTACTGTAGTTCATGTGATTATGATCTTCTTGACAGACTAACCCTGGAAACAAGAAGTTTGCTATTTACTTGTTGCTAAGGGCAATAAAAACTGCGACTTATTTGCAACAGACTTGGGAATGTGCCCTTGGAGCAAGGGGCTCCAGTCTCATCTCCAGTTATCTCTAAGCTCCATCTCCACGTACACCTGTGGTGTATTAAAAGTCCTCCCAAATACTGCACTCATTCTTAAAATTGTCAGAGGGCTACCATTGTCTTTGCTTCTTGTGAAGGACAGCAGAAGGCCAATACAGCAAAGAGATGTGATGCACAGACTCCCAGAAGCTGGGGACAGAAAAGATGGTGACCTTTCTAAGCTAATCTAAGTCTTGACGATCACTGCAGAATGCATATTTACTACAGATTTATAAGAGATTTATCCAGTCTGTTTCTAAACATCCTACCTACTCCATCTTTTAAATTTTCTAGCCTATATCCAGGTATGTTCTTAGGTATGTATTCACTTTCAGCATTCCCTTGTATTTCTTGTGCTACTTCTCATTATGTTCATTTACACCACTTAGAAGATATTCTCCCCTTTCTCAATTGTATGCTCTCTGGTACCTATTATATGGCTAGCTGCATCCACTGTCATCCCTGAACTGCATTGTGCGTATCAGCACTTTCCAGCTCATGTGTAAAACAAGACCTACAATCACTGCCATCTTTTTATTTGTTTTCTGAAACTCCTCTGCCACTATCTTTATTGCAGTGAGGCAATCCCTCCTCTCCATGTACCTTAACACTACAGTGTCATACAAACAGGTCTCAGATGGTGGACAACCTGCAATGCTGCAGCTACTCCAATGATCTGGGCACTGGCAGCAAAATAGAATAGCCTCCTTTCTGTTTAATTTGAAGGCAGAGGGATAATATTTTGGATGTCCTAACCTCAGAGCTATCCAGAAATTAATTACTACTAAAACCCCTGCTACATTTCCCCCTTCTTGCTGCCACTCATGCATACATCCTTCTCTCCCCCAACCCTCCGCCTGCTCTCCACACGATTTCTTTGCATGTATCTCCCTTGCAACCGTTATTTGAGTTTGGAATGAATTTCCCCTCAACGAATTAATGTGTTCCTACAGCTGGGCCACCAAATTAAGTCTCTGTAATGTATGTTGTTGTACTTCTCACATGGCAGCTATAAACAATGCTTGAACCTTCGCTTACACAGGGAACAGCTCCCCATCCTGCGGAGACACCAGGTTAGCAATGAACAAATGAGCTCAGGTATAGGAACCAGCATAGCTGCGCAGAACCTACAGTAGCATCCTGGCTCTCAGGGGAAGCTATGATAATGTGACTGTATGAGAATAATACTACCTAATGAACAATAATGAGGCAGTTTTCAGCCTCTGAATACAGGGAGGGCTGGGTCACCAACCAGACCTTTGTTCATCGCATACTAAACAGCATGGAGGGAACACGCCACAGGGGTGCTGATGTTGTTACAAGTGCTCCTGCTGGCTGAGTCTGCCCACCCATGTTCCAGGCATTATTTCTCCTCCTCACAGATACGGCATCACCTTCTAGTAAGTGCCCTCAGGTCAGAGGTGCCTGTAAGTGCCCAAGCACTGCACTTAACTCACTAGTGTACGGTTTGGCTATAACCTTAGCAATTGACAGAGATTGTATACAATCAACCCCCCCAACCCCTTGGCTTTTCAGATCCTAAAAATAGAAGAGTGTGAAAATAGTTCACGTTTGATTTTAAGTGATATTTTCCCTGAGTGTTCTGCTGCACATTCTTCCTCTGCCTGTGTGCGACTAACGCAGCTCCTGATATCAGTGCTTATCACTGCCAGTGTTGTGTCTCTTCCAGACATGACATTGACAATACATATTTAGAAACTGACAAAGTGAAAGAGAGAGATGAGTACAATCATTGAATAAAAAAAAAAAGCCCAAAAGAACAGCGAAAAGCACTGAAATCTGCCCAGAGACCTTCACCTCAAAATTCAGGGCACACTGAACACCAGAGCTGAGGCTGAAGATTCCTGAGACAAGCTTACTTTAAACCACCTGAGCCATCCCAGTTTTCCTGCCAGAAGTGTTGCTTCAGTAGTTAAAAGTCCTGCACAGGCTGACTGCCTGAATATTCACACAGCTTCTCTGATGATTTTGCAGCCACATTGATCTTCATGCTGTTACAGCTACATGACTGGCAGTTTGTTTAAAATCTCTGATTGCAAGTTTGTGTCATACAATGGAAAACACAAACTCCTGAAAACATCGCCATAAAATGTAATACGAAAGAGAAATCCCAGCAGAACACTGCAGAGCAAGAATGGGAGGCACAGAGAACTGACAAGAGAGGCCCAATATTCTAGTGCAATAAAAGCCTGGAAAATTTAATCAACACAGAAAAGTAAAATAACCTCCAAAATCCCTTACAGGAGACTGATTAACATAATTAAGTTAAACTCAGAGATTAAGTTAAACTAAGATTGAAATTTGCTGGGTCTGTTTCAGACCTGAAGTGGGGCTTATATGCCCCCAAAGTTGTCCTTTTTTTTTCCATCTAAACCACAAGTCTCATGACAGGTAGGCCCTGCCTACAAAACTTGCCTGACTTGCAACCTCAGAGCATCTTGGCTACAGCAACACTGTGACAATGCTGGCAAGCACTGAAAATGGCTCATAACATATCAAAACTATGAGCTCTACGGGGGGGGAAAAGTGCAAATAACACAACTGACAATTTCAGAGCATAATAAAACCACCATGCAAAGTCAAAATTCTCTCAGGCAACTTTCCTTATGTAATCCAGCCAAAGCTACCAAATTGTAATGGCCTTAAACCATAAATGACTCAAGGCCTGCAAAGAACAGTGTAAACCTTTAAGGAGTTGCAGTAAATTCAACCTGTGTTGCATGAAACACCAGTGAGAGGAAAGGTGTCTCATTAAAATGTAGTAAGAATAAAAAAGAAGATAAACACTCCAAAGACAAACATGGATGAACCAACCAGAACAGCACGAACTAGAGCAGTAAGCAGGGAGAACCTGCCAAACTAAAAGATACAAGTAGATCAAACCAGCCACTGCTGAACTATGCTGTGAGGCTATGACTTAAATATTTAACAGTTTTTTATTGACATATTTTTTGCCCACATATTTCCTTGCAAATTTCAAAAGCAAAACATAGCTTAGCCTCATCAGTAATGCTCACAGGTGCTGCAGTTTGTTTTTGTTTTTTAAAGATGTCTTTTTTTCGCTGAAACAAGAAGTCTTTTATAAGAGATAAAATATACTTACAGTGGTTTCCAAATGGTATCACTCTTCGGGTAAGTTACTCCAAGCCTTGGACCTAGTGCAGACGTTCATTGGGGCAGGGAACAGAGAGAGGCTGTGTCTGTACCAGAAAGAACCAAAAAAAAGGAAAGGTCAGGGGGAAATAATAATTATTTACTGAGAGCAAGAAAACTTGCTGCAACGCTAACTGGCATTCTCCGCTGTCAGTACAGCTGGCTGCAGCCTGGTAGGGCCGAATTCTTCCCACTTCAACCCCTCCAGCCCTGGCTGCAAACAACAACAGAGTCAGATGCTGGTTATCCCGGTCTGCCCATGCAACCTGTTCTGGTGAAGTGAGGAGGAGAGGGAGAATTAGCCAGCAGAATGCTATCAGTAGGATTCATTCTGAGAAGCTGCTCACTCTAATGGCATGAGCACGGAGCAGTGATGGAGAGCTAGCACAAACTTGGCACTCAAGTGCATCTCATCAGAACAACAAGGCCAGTCCTGTTCAGACCAGCAACAAACACTTCCTCAGGACTGAAAGGCAGGAAAACGAAGGCAAAATCCTCCTTCGCTGCTTTTGCTGTCTTTCCATCACAAAAATGATGGTTTGTATCAAAGCAGAAACCCCACTTATCTACCATCAGCCACCAGCTCTCTGTGGTGAGACCAGTGAAATAACTTATTGTCAGCCTTTCAGGAAAGATTCAGCTCAGCAGCAGTTTTATGTCTGAAATCTCCTGAGCTAAGGACGGAGTTGGACTCAATGGACTAATACAGAAAGGGACCCAAAGCAAAACCTCAGCTCCAATACTTGTTAGAGGGTGATTTCACCACCCAGACATACGTTTTTGGGAGTAAATACATTTTTGGGGGACTTAAATCCCTCTCTAGGCTAACAGAACGCCTCCTTTGCTAACTTCTTATGATCTTTGGGTGTTTCATTGTGGATGCTGGAAGTACGTCTGAAGATAACATCCAGGGACAGAATTAAATCCTGCTGACTTCACTTATGCAAAGAACTCCTAGGACATCAGTGTATTCAGTCCTACCCACAGTGAAGCCAGTGGTGCTATTTCCACGAATAAATGATTTTGCCTACTCTGATCAGACAAGAAAAGCAAATATTTGCTTTATCAAAGAAATCAAGAAGGTGAACAAAGAATGATAAGAGATGTAATTGTTATTTCACAGGTAGTTAATGTCACTGCGCAAGTTGGAATTTATGTCTGTAACTGCAACACCATAAAAAAACCCCACTGTTTGTGCAGCAGGAACACTGGAAAGAACGCCAGCAGACACAACGAAAGATTTTAGATGACACTGTAATAACGTACTTCACAAAATACACATTCAGTTTTATGTTCAAGTTAGACATTTTGTAACGATGACGTTTATTGGTGACTGGGATACATGCTACATACTGATTTCAACAGGCTACGTGAAATCCGGCAGCTAAACTCCACAGGGGCTCAAGCAAAATTTTCTTTGATTTCAGTTTTTGTGGGTTCTTGCCTCTTGAAGTCTGCTTTCAATTGCAGATTGAGTAAATTTAAACATGAAAAAATAATCCTCAACTCAGCCTGAACCTCTGAGTTGAACCTCACCAGGGCTTGGGAGAAGAACTCAGTATCAGGTTAATTCAAAAGAATTTCATAAACCAGTGCCACCTTTGACCACTACCAAGGGTTCAGTTTCAAAGGTGCAATAACTCCCAAGGAGTCTGTACATTTAGGTCCTTACCAACACTCAGCGTGGCTTACTTTCAGGCTTTCCTTCCCACTTGCATACACGCCCCACCTGTTCTGTTAATGCTGACCTTGCGTCTCATATCCACTTTGCACACATCAATCTGTCTTTTATCTGGCTATTGGTCACCTTTTTAAGGCATAAATCCATGTGCCTTAAAGAGTGCCCAGTACTTCAGTTGACATGCATTTTTAACTTGTATCAGAAGCAGAAAAATCACAAGATCAGGTCTTTAGTCTGTACTTCAGCAGCACTCCTGCTCACTTCACTCCTAATTTCACACAAGAGAAGCCTAAGAACTGAATGTACTAATCCTGCATATTTTGTCACCTCTCTTTTCGTGTCATTATTGCTCTTCCAATCTCTGGGATCCCAATCCAAATGGCTCTCTAAAGTAGCACTGCCTAGCACTCAATCTGGCTTCACATCAAGGGTCAGGCAGACAAGTTGTTAGAGACAGGTTGTTCAAACTCTTCTACAAAATCTGGGCACTAAAATCTCCATGAAAGGCAACACTTAAATTATCTTTATTTTTCTCCATCATTTTTTCTATGGCCTGGGAAGATACATCTCTTTTTCTCCAGTGTGATGAGCATAAAGCACTGAGATCATCATCAGTTGATAGGCACATTGTAAGTACATAAAATCAACAAAGCTGATGGTGCTTCAGAAGGCATGAGGAGCGCAACAGGGATGGAAACACCCCGAAATATTTATAAAAGTCTTAATCTAGCTAGGGAAAAACTAGAGAAAATGATTTTTGACCATGAGAAGATTAGACAAAAAGAGAGACAAGCAGGACAACAGAGGAATGGGATATGTGACATTGGGTTAAGTCACTTCTCCCCTTTCTTCAAGGGCTCCCCTATCCAGAAAAGAAAAGCATTAACATTTCTGCTCCATGAGGTACTGTGTACTTCATTAAGATTTTGGAGGATAAGTTTTCTGCATGAATGCATTCCAGAAAAGCAGATTCTTATTACTTAAATATTACCACTAATGATAGTAACTTGGGCATTTTATATATGCTCACTTTCATTCCACCTTGCTCTTCCCAAGCTTTATCTGGTAATTTAGAGGGTGTAAGAAACATTAATCATATTACTGTTTTTATTAAGGAAGGTCCATTTTATGACAGCAGTGATGTACTACAGATCGTGATTTAAGTTGTACACTTTAGGTCAACTCTATACTGCCTTCAGTGGAGTTGCAGTGGGCATAAAGTCAGGAGGAAATGTGGTACTTTACATAGTAATGCTGATGATTAATAGCCTCCTGGACCATAACTCCATATTCTGAGGTACTGATCCTCCTTCTCCTCCCTCCTGAAATTTGTGTCTTGACCCTTTCATCTCTTGTTAGTTACCTTTCCGGAGCTGTTCATTAATCAGCACCATTGATCTGATGTGTTCTGTCATACCATATTACTTAAAACACACCTAAGCAGGCACTGGCCTGACTCTGTTCTTTACATACCACATCACCACAATATTTCCTTTACAGATGACTTAAATATTATAAACTTCAATTTCCTGCTGGTGCTAGGTCCTGAAATTTTCCTTTTCTAGGTTGGTTCCCTGCAGGACATTTCTGTCTCTCCCCCTGCCTGTACTTCTTTCTGCTCAGAGACACCATCTACTACCTCCAGTATTCCCTGTTTGTTAGGGGCACTCATATGTCTGACCTGCAAGAGACAATCAGCAGAATAGCTCTTTCTCTTTGCTTGAGACCTGGTACCACAGGCTTCTGCTACTTTCTCTTAGCAAGTTCTGATCAAGGGGACTCAATTTTTTAGTTAATTGCTATTTATTTTATCCCCGCAATACTATTTTCCCTGATATCTTCAGAAGTCTACTTCCTTCTGCCTTTTGTGTGATCCCTATGAGCTTCTTGTGAGCTTATTTCTGATTATTCTTATTTGCAGTGCTGGCACAGTGCTGTCTATCATGAGGCAATGGAAAATAAGAACTTGCTAGTGCCACAGAATTTAGCATGTCTGATCTTAATCCACATATTGCACAGGCCTCCTGAGTAAGGTGGGGTCAGTTTTAATTGACACTTTCACAATCATGATACATTTTCAGACTGAGCTGTCTAGGCTAAATGCAATTCTTTTTTGGTCACTTTTTCTCTCCGAGCGTAGCATTTGGGGTGAAAATCTTAAAGTAGCAACAGGAAGAAGATGAGAACAGCAGCGTTAGCTATCAACAAACGTGAGTCAAGAGTCATCTTGCTTCATGAAGTGGGTTATTCCAGATGAATTTTTACTGTTTCATTTCAAAAGGAGGTACATCCTCTGACTAGGGCAGACTGTGGCATTTATGTTACATGAACAAGGCTAGGCTGGTGGCTACCTCTAGGTAGATATCCAGTTAGAGTGTCTCAGAGATCTAGATGGAGGGTGATATAAAAAAGACCTTTCCAACAGAGGCCAGAAGTCGTACAATAGAAAACATAAAAATTTAGCAGCACAGGACCCTATCAGAAGGTCGTAGCATGAATTTTTCAGAACAGTCAGGGCTTCATCTAGGAGAGGGAATTGCTCACTTCTGTATTCTACTGGGAACACTGTATGTCCACTATCAGTAATTGGGCCTGAAATTCAGAAATTCATTTGTTAATGGATTAGACATTTGGAGAAACACTGTTTGAAGAGGCTGGACCCCTCTAGCCTGGTAAAGGCAAATTTCCCACAAGAACACCTTTGCAAAAGTACCAGACAAAAAAAATCTCTCCCTGAAGTCCCAGGGGTACTTACTGAAAGCTGGAATACCAACGTAGTTTGTAGTAAAGTCTACATCACGTTCTCACTCTTTGTCTCACAAACCTCCTATTACTTGTCTGTATCTGTTTCTTTTCCCCTTCATTCACTGCCTTTTATCTGATACTATAGTATTTCACTTTCCTTAAGCTGCAATTCTTTTCTTAAGTTTGAATTTGGCACCTGGAATAGGCATTTTCTAGGACTCACTTTCATCTGTTGATTATTCTGATACTTCTATTTGCAAGCGGTATTCCCCACGCAAGAGCTAACCATACCTAAGAGCTGAGGTCCAAAAGGATACCTCTTCTCCTGCTGATTTGCCTTTCCACTCCCCATGCCAAATGGCCCGTCCTGCCCTGGGCAGTGGTACAAGGCCTCAGCCCTGAACTTTTGGAAAAGCGCTCTCTCATTTAAGCTATAAATTGGGGTGCTGCCTATTTTCCATTAATTAAGATCTCATCATGCTTAGTGTGTTGGGTGTATAGACCCCACACTTGCACAGAAAGGGGCAGACGGTGCCCAAGCAGAGTGTAGGTTGCTCTCTTGGCTGCACCTCGCTGCAGGCAGAGCATGGCAAAGCAATGTTAGGCAATGTTAAGCATCTGTTTGGACTTTGCACACCTGATTCGAAATGGTGAAGATAACTGGTACCCGGGAGAGGCAAATAAATGTCAGTAGCTGGTAGGCTTAATCAAAGCAGAAGCAGATCACTAAAAGCCCTAATGTAAGATTCAGCTAGACATTCAAATTAATACAAAAATCTACAACACTAGACTGAACCAGGACAGCATGTCAGACCATGAGTTATCTTTTGACAAGTGGTAAAGAGAAGAAACGGTATTGTACACATAGATGGACATATACATATGTGGTAACCATGTATACATATGTATGTCTGTATAGTTATATACACAACTATTATTTTAAAATTATCTTATTCTGGCAAAATATTGCTGGGTATAAAAACACAGAATTCTCTATATTCCTCGTATGGAGCTTTCACAATCGTATCTGAATGTTGAACGAAACCACATACTTTTCAAAGCAGTTCATTAAAGTGGGGTGTGATTGAGGCAAATACATAAAGTCATGATTTTATTGATGCTGGTGTCAAATACGGGGTAAATCTTCTGTGCTCAGTGGAACTACACCTACATAAGCTTTCCAGGGAACAGCCCGATTTGTGGGTAGTGCTTGATACTGCTAGTGTTGCTGAGTCTTGAGTGCTAGTTTCCTACAGATACTTAGTATTAATAGAAGCAGTTTGAGAGTATGAACAGCCTCAGGCATTCATGTGCTGACACTGTAGGTTACAAGGCATCAGCATTACGGTATGAGACTTGAAAGGTTGGTGGGAGGGGAACAAGGTAAGAGGTTAAGGTTTTGAAGCCCTGAGCACTGAAGATGGTCAGCGCAATCAGAGTATTGCCTTGTTACCACAAAGGTGGCACTTGGACAACGTAACGCTGCCTTGCTACCTTAAGCAAGCTTCTCACAAAACCAATATAGCTGTGCCGCAATTACTACCAGTGTTTCTGCAACTGAAATATGAGTTGCCATCACTGCAACCACCAGAGACGAAGAAAATGTGTAGAAATTAAATTCTTACAGTAATATATCCGCCTAAGCTGCTGCTTTGGCTAGATGAGCCAGATTAGCTCATGACAGATGAGCTTCATGAACATTTCATTGCCAACGAACCCTGTCAAAATATTGGTGATTTCTCCGAATCTGTTCAACATCATGGAGATGTCAAACGAAATCTGAAAGGACATTATTTTTCAGGAAGAACAAAAACAATGAAAGCATACGAAGAGAATGAGCTGAGTTTTTTCCTCTTCCCCTACACATTGCTTTGGTTTCACTGAATGCTCTCCTTGCAAATACTTTGGCACAAACGCTGAAACCCATAGTCCCATAAATGTTGGTGAATTGATGCAAGTACTGAGTGTCCTCGAAGAACAGATCTCTGTACTTCAGCAATCAGGTTTGCAAACTGGTAGGATATTTTTACCTAGGTGCAGGGACTGTATAATCTCAACACATAACACCATTTAATGAAGACTTAGACACTGGTTCTGCCATATGACCCACCCTCCTGGTCACAATGGTACAGCACTTGATGCATCAATGTCCAGCCACCAAATCTGTAGTTCTCATGCTGAAAGCCGACCTCATTCACAAGTCTGAAGTACATTGTCATGAGTATGGAAGATGATACAAAATGGTAACTGACAAAGGTACTGAAATCGTGTTTTTTAGTGGCTTGTCGCTTGCAGAAACTATGTGATACTGTTTACATTCATTTAAAGTGTAATTCCATGTAGGACAATGGAATACCACCAGCTATAAATATCAGTGGATTTGCTCCATTTGTCACAGAACCACTCCCCTCAAGGTAAACTAGGAAATGAAATCTTCATTCATATATCTGGTTTTCTTGAGCACCAAACACCAGCTTATCGAATAGATAAACAGAAAAATTGAACATCGTCCCTCCCCCCTCAAAAAAAACCCCAAACCTTAGCATCATCTTGAAGGTATTCTTCCCTCTCACTGAGCTTTTATTATGTGACTTATTTTACAAGTAGAGGAAGAAGCTTGCAGGATTTTTACCTGCCTTGACTAGAGGAAGATTTATATTATAAAACGTGTTTGCATGCATTCTGAGGGGCAAGGTCTGAGACACGGAATCTTTTCCTTAAGTTTTAAGATTTGTAACACCACTGCCCGAATGCTGAGCTAAACAATGATGTTACTGACAGTCAAGAAAAACACTGAAATGATTTTGAATATTTTTTTTTGTTTTCGATGACTGTCTCCTGTCTCTGAAGATTTCCCTTGCAAGTCAATCATTAAAGAGTCAGCAACCAACACGCTGAAAAGACTAGGTAAAAAGCACCACGAACATGTTTTCCCATACCATTCTTCCTGTGTGATTGCTGCCTCTGGCCTCAAACTGTACAAATGAAAGCTTGTTTGATTTATGTCAAAAACTATATACAAAATATCACACAGGATCCACAGAGAAACAGAGTCACTCTGGGCTTTGGTTTCATTATCCATCGAGGAATAACTGACTACAGCCTTGGAGTACGTAGAACTGATCAAAGCATTTGCTTCCTCACAAGCTAAGAGAAACCCACTGTAGATTTCCTGTTTCATGCTTCAGTGCCAAAACACAATGAAAAAAGTTCTAGATGAGCATGTGAATTATTCTAAAACATTGTTCAATCAAATCTAATGGTTATGCACATTTGTGAAACTCATCATTTGAAATGTCAAGTCACTGACAGCAATGTGTCCTGAGGTGTGATATACATTTGTGATAATTATTTGCTTTTTAAAGTTATGTTTCACCTGCATCGAAACAGGATTTTTCTTAAGTGTGCATGAAATGTAGAGATGTCAGTGCCAGCTGCTTTATTCAGATTTGGGTTTTTAATACCCTGTGCCAGGAAAACACAGCGTCAGGATATGGCTACAATGCCATTTTTAAGGCACACTCAGTTATTTTTCACCTTTCTCCTAAAACTGTATGCAGTGTGGCTGATGGAGAATGATTACTAACATTAATAGTAGCTGGAGTGATTTCTACTCTGTACAGTATATACAGCATGATGCATTATGGAAAATAGCTTAGCAATAATTGTTGTTTTTCTTACTCTAGTATTAACAAATGATAAACTCTTGGGATTTATTGGAATGTTCAGCTCTCTTCTGTGGCTCTTAGAGACTATTTCTCTGGTCATTTGAAAACTTTCTTGAATGAAACTGAAGGCAGTTGGCTCTGTTGTTGGCTAAGTTCTGCTAACGTAGGAGGGCTGTCTCCTGAGTGCTAAAAAGACCATTTCCAAATCTTCAGCATCTTCTTCCTTGACAGCAGAAGTTACTACGCAGAACGGTTTAGGTGATGCTGAAATGAAATTTTACAGGAGATCCACCGTCTTCCAAGAGGAGACATGGCAGGGAATGGCAGTGACTCAAGAGGTCTCAATACCAACTTCCCCACCTTTTATTTATGGAAGGTGACACTCTGTAAATAAGCACCCCACTGGTGTTCGCTTTGGTATTCTGAACACAACCCTTTTTCATATCAGGAAAGCAATTCTGCGAGGACGAGCTTGGATCTTTGTAGACAATCTGGCAGCTACCTTACTTCTGCTATCTCCCAACAGAAATTTTCATAAGAAAATGGCCCAGATGAACAAAATTACAAAAGCGCTTGCAGATATTCTGATCTCTGCCACAACCAGCAAGAAGTACTGTAGGAGATGGATCAGGAATCTTAGCTGTAGGGGAGCTCAGAGCTATTCTAGTTCAATCAGATTTCACAATTTGCTCTAATGAAGAGTGCTGGCAGAAGTTCAAAGCTACTCCAGGTCTTGACTCTCCCTCCACATTAGTATAAAAATGACTGTAGAAGTGTTAACTGCAGAGGAGCCAAAAGTTGTTTTGGTTCCAGCCTTTCCCAGCAGGAGTAACTGAGAAAATAGAGTAGGAGTGCTAGTTCTGCTCACAGCTCCTTCAGCCTCCTGCAGAACACCAGAGACGTTCCTGGGAACTCGGTGAAGTGTGCCCAGCGCTGTCCCCCCTCGCAGCTCCTGCAGCGTCAGTCGCTCCCCGCAAACGCCACCGATACAGCTGCACCGGCTCAGTAACTCCAGAAGTCTTCAGAATTAGCATTAACCTCCGCTGCTGATAACCTGACGGCTGTTTGAGAGGCAGAAGGTATCAGGAGGATGGCTGTGTTCAGCCAGCATTGATTTCTTCAGCCTTTTGTCTGTGTCTGCTTTCTGTCTGGTTTGGAGGTGGTTACTGTTACTACAAGTAGCATGAATCATGTCTCTGTTAAAAAACAGAGCTTCAATTGTCTTACATAACCCCTGGTAACTGCAGGTCTAATAATAGCAAGCCATTTCCAGGTAGTGAATCTGTCTGTGTCCCAGACCCAGGCACACGCACACACACGCATATTCATATTACTTTTTACACCTCACTTCAGGGAGGGAGTGAGCTTTTAACATGCAATATGACAGTTCTGAGCTGCAGGACCTGGCAACTATTATTTTAAAATGCCATTTTTCACTTACTGCCTTGAGAAGCCAGTCTGGTACATGCAATTTGCCTCACAGCCCAAGCAGCAAGAGGGAGCAAAAAGAAACAGCACTGTTTGGTTTTGAGAGAGCACTGAATGGCAAAGGTCATGGCTGCATCCTGACCTGAAAGCCTGACTCCTTTTAGATGTGAACTCTCCTTCTGTCTCTTAGAGAAGGCCCACATTTCGACAAAGCTGGTACTTCTCATAGTTACGACAAACCCTTACTTCTTCCACCCCTCAGCTTCCCCCTTGGAAAAGTAAACGACAACACCAACTCCTTCACTACTGCACGGCTCACAGATAATGCTGCAAATCAACAATGACGACTTCAAACAAAACTTCTTTATAAATCGAACATTTATTTGTTGTATTGTAACCCATGAGTGGTCCACAGAAAGAAGCAGTTTCTGAAGATTATTACGGTGTCACAAAAATTCTGAACTTTCATTTAGTAGGAGGTCAAGGAAGAAATTATTGCCGGTAACATTGCTGCTGTTCTGAAAGACACTGAACTGCCCATTCTCTTGCCAAATGGGACAAAATTTTGCTGTAAACATGCTATCAGATCAATCAACTTTAGTATCCTGATTCTGGTTAATAACAAACACAAAACTCTTCAAAGGGAGATGATAGAGTATCTCAAGTTGGAAGGGACACATAAGGATTATCAAGCCCAACTCCCTGCTCCTCGCAGGGCTACCTAAAACTAAATCGCATGACTAAGAGTGCTGTGCAGATGCTCCTTGAACTCGACAGGTTTGGTGCTATGATCACTTCCCTGGAGAGCCTGTTTGCAAATGGAGTGGTTCTAGACTGTGTCACAAAGCTGTCCAAAGAAACCAGTTCTTTCTGACCTCTCTTACCATCAATCATCATACCTGGGTATCTAAGATTAGATTATACGGTATTACCAGCATAAAAGCCAGACTTCAGCCATTCCAAACGTCTATAATCTCTCGGTTTAAGAGATGGATTGGAGCCAGGGATTTGGAAAGTCAATTTGGCTTCCAGATTTACTCAGCTTTGACGATTCAGTTTAGGTTCATCTCTTTACATTGTGGGCGTGTAATAAACAGCTAAAAACTTAACTGATGATGTAGTAAAAAATGTTCTCCTTCAGCTTTTTTATCTCAGCTCAGATAATCTTTCTTGAAAGTTTGTTGGAAGTATTTGAAAACAATAAAGCTTAGTGGATCAGATATCAGACTCTAGTTCTATGCCTCCTTCTGACCAAGGCATGCTGTATAAGCAGGCAGTATCTCTGGAGGAATTGTTACTTGCCTGTTTCTCAGGATCTATGGACAAGAGGTGACAATTTGGTATTGCTATTATGGGATCAAGCATATTACTTACATGAATCTCTGGATCCACAAATCACTTTACAGTAAAGTCAGAACTGAACTAAATCTAAATCATGTTTGAACTCACAAACTGACTGGCCTGGCCAATAACTGCAGACCGGCTTTCACGGATGCCCTCTCACTAAGTTAGTCTGCAATACTCCTGTGATCTCAAACAGATTTCTGTGGGTGCAACAGGGAAAAAATTGGACTGGTACTTTTATTTGTTATCAAATAAAAGCCTGTGGTTCAGCAGCAATAAGCCTACTGTGAAAAGTCCAAAGACCCAAGCAAGTGAAAAAAACAAATCAAACAAGAAACCTGCTGAGTTGTAAACTGTAGTTTATCAGTATCATGCAGTCATGATGAGCTGACTGTGTTACTGCCCTAGGGTAAGAAGTTCTTACCTTTTCTGTAGGAAGTCAAATTAATTTGCCTTCACTATCCAGTAATCCCCTTGTCAAGCAGTAAGAAATTCAGATATCGGCTACTCTATGTTATAACATACTATTTAGAAAGTCGAAAGACACAACAAAACTAATGGAAACTGTAGATCATGCATCAGTTGCTATTGCAACATTCCTACCAGAAAAAGAGTATTAATATTTCAATTGCTGATCCTAACACTATGTCCCAGACTCCAGCTAAGCAGCTGAGAACACAACAGATCTTCTGCATTCAGGTTATTTTTATTACGAACGAAACTCCTCAGGAAACATTTCCACTGGTGGACCAGTAAAGGGTTAAACAAAAGTTGGACTCAAGTTTACAAAGCCATCTGAACTGGCTTCAAGTAGACATGAAACATCTATGCATCTGGAAAATGGAGCTTGCAATTGCCTGTTCTGCACCATCTGCTCTCAAGAACATTTTCTGCTTGGGAGTTGCATAAGCAATGAAAAGAAGCACACAAACAACTTCCTGTACCACGTTTTTGGTCACTTGTAATGACGCATTACAAAGTAAACCAGCTAAATATGCACAACTGTGCCTCAATCCAGATGACAACATGTATTATATAAGAGAAATGCCTGACACAAAGACACTTATTTTAAGATATCACGACACAAAGAGCACCCAAGGGGAAATAATCACTATATGTGAGAGTTGGGGGCAAGTGCCAGGGAGAGTTTTGCCTCCATCTCGAAAGGCTAAGCGCAGTGCAAAATATAGAAAAATCAAAAAGAGGAATTTTTTCTGTTTACAAAGTAAAATGACAGAACTTGTTGCATCTCCCTCTGCAAAGGGGAGTTCAACTTGTAGTGAATGTAAGCTTCTTGCTGTTATTTAATGTCACTTAAATGCATTTTAGATTCAAAATTATTCTTATCCCAAAAGCTTTAAAAAATACAATTTGTTTAGACTCGCTTTGTTTGCCTGTTGGGAAGCCATGGCCTGATTTAATCTTGTATTGTGGCATAAATAAAATAATATCCACAGGAATTAGAATAGTTTAACAAGAATAAAAGAATCTACTTCTCCAAACGGGTCCCAAGCCTTTAAAACTGTATATATGGATGTGTTGGACTCTCTCTCTTTCCAGTGACTGCACTAACGGAATCGACTGGAGACATATGGGGAAAAGCCCAGTACCCGTGCAAATGCAGGGAACCGCTGAAGGCAAAGGGGGACTGAATCACAGAATCACAGAATGGTAGGGGTTGGAAGGGACCTCTGTGGGTCATCTAGTCCAACCCTCCTGCCGAAGCAGGGGCACCTACAGCAGGCTGTAGAGGACCTTGTCCAGGCGGGTCTTGAATATCTCCAGAGAAGGAGACTTCACAACCTCCTCTGAAGCCAAGACCGAAGCAGGGTCTGTGGCTAAAGGAAGGTAGTTTGCCTCTACTTTGGTGGATTTTTGATGCTGAAGTTCAGACGAGTTTCCCCACTAATGAACAGACTCAGGCCATCAGTCCACAACTGTTACCACAGGGTCACTCCGCAGCATAGATCTGACCTGGTTTGGGCACAGGCACATGATCACGTTACTATCAAATCAGCCAGAGTTTAAGTCGCTGCAAGAGAACAGATGATATGTAATCTAGCCTGAATTCAGAGTGGCGCAGACAGGTGATATCTGATCTGGCATAAAGCCTGCCATATAAAGTTAATCCATTTGTTCTGAAAACATTCAAACCAGTATGTGAATTTATCCCAGATCAACACTACATGTTATATGGCTATAGTGTTTTTGATAGGGTATTACGACTCAAATCCACTGTGGCATTAAACCACAGCTTCAGAAACTTTACCCCAGAACTTTTGCGTGGAAACAACCAATTCTGTCCATCTACAGGGTAAATCTGTGGGTGCAAACAGCTCCAGGGGAGACAGACTCCCACCCACCTGAGAAGCAAACTGTCTTCGTAAAGACTAGTAAGAATAAAGGGGTTCATCTAAGAATAAAGGGGTTCACTTCCAAATCAGCATCTATTACTTCCCACAGGCCAAAAGGACTTAGACCACTGAATTTTCTTCTTACCTTCAAAATACTGTGGCTTTGTTGTCAATACAGGGTTTTCCTACACAATGGACCCTGTAGTCTAGAATCTGCAGGACTAGATTATTCTCAGGAGACCAGCCCATCTCCAAGAAAACATCTCAGCCTGTGGCAACAACGTCTTAGGTTAATGAACACTGTTTTAAGGTTTCACAATGTAATTAAGCAGGTGCACAGTTCACACAGGTCACCTCTGCATGGGAAGGAACATCAAAATGTTTTCTGTACCTACAACTCTTCAATGGCAAAACCTGGTTCATATCCTCTTCGCTACAGCATCCTTCTCTGCCTCCCTCTGCCACCTAGTCCCCTTCCTGACTCTAACGCCTTACACCTCCAGCCATCAGAAGGATACCATATGAAATTTTGTTCATAATTACACTGGCAAGTCTTCTCTGGTTTTCATGAAAGTCACATCCTCATAAGCGAGAGCAGAATTTGGCCTTCTGTCTTTTCCAAAGGAAGACTAACGATCAAATAATTTTCTCACATCTCTGTTTGCACTTTCACAGTCTGGTTACATTGATTTGTGTCTCGTAAGTAGACATTTCCTTTGTTGGTTACAAATCAATGTTATAGACCTAGCCTTCCTGTGCATTTTCCCCTTCCCTCTTACTGTGTGAAAAACAAAGTGCAGCTTCAATTCTTCTTGCTTTATGAATGTGAACTTCCTTGATGAAGCATAAAAGAAAAAAGCAGATAAAATTCCAGCTCTCCCTCAAAAAAACAGGAAACGTCTGTGCTTAAATTTCTAATTACCGAGATGCTTTATGGTATGATAAACACCTTTATCATTCCAGTCCTGCCATGGCTTTGTTAACCTAGTTATAATCCTCTCCTTCAGATACTGCATGATTTCCCATAGCAGCCCACTGTGATATCACAGACAGCTATGACTTCATGGCATAAGTAAGAAAAAAAGAGGCAAAGGTTTTAGTCTGCAGCAGGACTGAGCTGCCACACAAATCTCCTGGAAAGGATGGAAAAGAAAAGGGTTTGCAACTGATGCCTGAGAGGCAATGAGCTTTTTGACCAGAGTATGAAAATACAGCAGTGAAGACAGCTGGGTATTTTACTACAAATGGATATGCGTGATAATAGAAAAGGAGTAGTAAGAAACAGAGCCATCAATCAGAACATACCAAGTGAAAGAAGGTACAGGTGTAACTGTGGAACATCTCAGTTTGATTTGCATTTATTAAAAGAGAAAAAAAAAAGTTTAAAATAAGAGTAAAAGCAGCCTCAACTCAATCTCATCAATTTTAATACTATGAAGAAGTTTAGTAAGTGACAGTTCCACCAATTTGATGGAAAACTCATGGCTGCCAAAATAAAAATAGAAATAGATTAGACCTAACATCAATAAAAATAATAATAATAAGGTTTAGAGGATGTAAGATCAAAAAGGAAAAGAAAAATTTTACAAATACGAAACAAGGCTTGCTACACTACCATCACCACCATCAAAGAGCATTTTCAGAAGTCAAAAGGGAATTTTATTTATTTTAAAGAACAGCACTAGGAATCAAGAAATCTGGGTCCTACTTACACCTCTTCTGGGGAATCTATGCTCGGCCTTGAGAAAAACATTTCAGTGCTCTGTGCTTCAGCTTCTCTGAAAGCCAATCAAGATAATAACAGACTGACTGTGCAGGCGTTTTATAAAGCTTAATTCCTGAGTGTTGAGAAAATACTTTGAGGTCTTTTATGTAGAAACTACTATACAGGAGGAAAGACAAAAAAAGAATTTGAAGATTTGGGAAACACTTGAAACAGAGATTCCACAACTTGACCATCTCCTGGAAATCACAGGAAAAGAAGAAATCACTTCCATTTTTGGATTTTATTTCCAAAGGAAGCTTAAAGCTTCCCAGCCAAACAGGCAACAAAGTTGCCCTGCAAATAGCTTGAGAACCAGCGAGTAAGTGGTACCAGGGAGCCCCAGCTTTGCTGCGTGCTTGGTCAGCCTCACTCCCTGCTGAACTGCAACTCTGCAACACTGTACGCACGTGCCCGTTCCCGGTGAGATAATACCATGCTGCTGGCCTGATGGGAAGAGAGATGAGGAGAAGTTATGACTACTTGGATAGCAGTCTATCTGCACAGCCTCTTGCCAGCAGCAGTTCAGGCAAGAAGCCATAACTGGTGCTATAAGACTTTGGGGACCAACCATTCGGTCTCTGTTCCACCAGTCCATGACCCATGGCCACTACCTGCTTTGCTTGTTTTTAAAATGGGCCTGGCTTTCTAAAACTTTTGAGTATTGTAATAGTAGATGTGGAGGAATAGCTCTTAATAGGTTAAATCCATAAACTAGATTAGAAAGAAAAAAAAAAGAGAAACAGAATAAGAACACTGAAATTAAGAGAATTATAAAAACAAAATGACATTATTCTGATTTGATACAATTTTTCCCAACCATTTTACGTAGATGTAAATGACAAAAGGAAAATACTAAGCTTCCACAAATCAGATCTGCAGAATGAAATCTATTAATTGACATTGTTTTGGTAGCATCCATCATTGTTGCAACTCTTGTCTCTAGTAAGTGTTAATCCTAAAGGAAGAACTCAAGAGACAGAACTGTTGGGTTACCTTACTGATTAAGAATATAAACTACCGAAAAACCCAAGCAGTGATACACCTACACCACCAATTCAAAAGGGCTACCACAACCACGTTCACCTACAGGACAGAGAGAACTCAATATGCATTTCAACGCAAATGTATTTATAGCTGCTTGTTTACGGCATATGATGCCTTCCACTGTATTCAGCATTTTTTTCTTATCTTGCACTATCAAAGTTAGCAGACAGTGGAGAGGTATGTATCTTTTGCTTATCTTATCCTGAACAGGCTTCACTAACAAGGACATAAATTCTGTCTTTTCAATACCAAGCTGCAATTAGCACAGAGGTCATGACACTGCAGTTAGCACAAAGGTCACAGCAGCGCAGCTACCCAGGGGGTTCCACACTAGAGCTAAGCATGAACCCAAAGCACCCTGGCCACAGGGAAATGTATAAGCTTTTTTTATGTCTGCATATATGCATGCCAGAAGTAAATATTTAAGGAACAAACAACAGGATAAAGTGAGAATGAGAAAAACAATGATCGTAAGCATAACAGTGATCAAAATTCTAATTGCCAGATGGACAAAATAGGTTTACCTGGTGGTGAGCACTGTGGAGTGAAACGAAGTCTTGCATTTTACATTTCATGCATTTTAAGAAGCTGCTCAGATCATTTGTTTACCTTAACCTGACATCAGTTCAGTTGACAGTAAGTGCTAGAGCAAAATTTGTATTGGAATACAAACACCTTCAAAAACTCCAAGGTATCTCAAGATGGCATTTCTTTTTGGTTCCTTTTATATAGTTGTACGTATAAACATCAAAAGGTGAAACAGCTAGGTTCAAGTCACCGAAAGACTGGGGAGAAGTGCTGAGCATTTTGCTGCAGGTTCTTTTTACTTTAAAACTTCATCTCATGAAGACTCAGTACAGGATAATATGATTCACTTACCCTAACAATTTCAAAGAAGCCTTTGATGGACTTAGATAGCTAAAGGTGAGTGCCAGTGTTTGCTACACATTGGAGCAAGTAGCCTCAAAATCTCACCCCACAGGACTGGCTCCGAAAGCAGAGGGAGCTGGACTGTTAACTGCGGTATCTGAAACACATGTACCATGGGAGGATTATACTGAGTTCTGTGACAACTACACTTTAGGAAAAAGGGGGAACAAAGGGGCTGAAGGAGCTTGAAAGAAAAACGAATAAATTCAGATCAATGGAACAGGCCTGGAGGCTGCTAAAGAGGCTCTTTTAAGAGCCACAGATGATGGCCACAGTCTAGACTGAACACACAGAGAAAAGTCAAGACAAATCAGCACGATTAAAAGCTAAGTAATCACATCACATAACAGCGAGATACAGCAATAGTCTCTCTGTCTCTGCTCTGAGGTGAAATCACCTGGAATGTGACACTTGTTTCTGGGAACCTCCTCATCAGAATGATTGCAGAATGTTTAGAGAAGAGCCACATAAATGACCAGGGTGGTGGAAAGACTGAGCTATCAGGAAAAGAAATGAAGAGCTACCTCTGCACAGCCCAGTTACATGCCAATGACTAGCAGACGAAGGGAAAGGCATGAAAACAAGCTGCGTATAACTGAAAGGTGCAAATGTCAAAAAAGAAAAGAAAAAAGAAAAAATAAAGGGTGGGGGGGAAGAATAGATGGGAGGTAATAATAAAAAGATGTATGGATGAAATCAAGACCAGTAACATAAAGTTGAAATTCCAGGGAGCAAAAAGTGTAAGCCTCAAGAGTAGTCTCCCTAGGGAAGGAAGTGAAAGTTGACTGTGTATTTATAACTGCCCTAGACAAAACACAAGACATGTGATGCACACACCATCCTTCACTGGCCCTGGGGAGATGGGCTGAGCAGGTCTTGATTGTTTTTCCAGTTTGATGACTCCAAGGTACACTGTGTTTTTCTGGCCTAAAAAACCATCCATAAAAATATGGAAACCCATGAAACATACTTTGGCAGGTTAGATGATGATTAACCAGAAGGAGATTACATTCATGTTCATTGGATAATCCTGTGAATTAGACAGTCTTACACACAGAAAGGAGTAAAACAGCAAGGAGCAAAACTTAGCAGGTTGAGGAAAGGGCTCTTCTAGCATCAGACGGGACAATGAGGAGCAGCCACACAGCAGAGTGGATAATCCACTGCACACAAAGAGAGCAGCATGTATGGATCAGGCAACAAGATGTGACAATGAAGTTGGGGAAATGACTTTAAAGGATACGTGACCTCCTGAACCATGAGTTGGCCAGTTAGTCTACGGAAACTTTAAATGCTTGCATCACATAGCCAGAAACACGACTGCAAAAAGGGAGCTAGTACCTCTATAAAGCATCCTAACAAAGTGAATGTCAGACAGGCAGAGTGAGCCTTGTACTATTCCGTACTATTGAACCGTGGATATAAGCCTATAAAAGAAAAAATAATACTCCCCTTACCTGAGTATTAAAACACTGCAAAAAGCTGCACACACAGACAAAAAGTATCACAGAGCTATTCAGAGGGTGGCAACGGAGGGTGCACAGGTGTCTGGACACAATGAGATGAAACGCTGTTGTCACTTTCTCATCCACAGCCCCCGCAGCAGCGAGGAGCACAAACGGCAAAACCAACAGCTAAACCTGAGACATATAAGTTATCACATCAAACAAACCAGATCCTGACTGATTTCAGCCTGCACTGGAAATAATCCTTAGATTTTTTAACTGGAAAGTAAAGAGCTTATGGGTGAGAAGCAAGGGGAAGGTAGAGACAGAGGAATAAACTTGCTTTTAGTGATAGTTTTCAGCAAGAAGGACAAACTCTGTCTTTACAGCAGTGGTGTTACCAAAGAGAAAAATCAGGCTAGCGGTATATTCGAGTGACATCTGTTATTCTTTTTGTATTTTCTGGAACCAAAGGGAAAAAAGACAACCTTCTTTGGACCAGAGACACTAACTGATTTAACTCCCCTGTGGCCTTACACAGGAGAGGCTACTTCAGACTTGGTGCTGCCACGTAGCCCTGACAATGCAGTACGTTCCTGACACTGCTAGCTCAGCCTGAGGTCTTATGAGTACAGCTCTACTGTCTGTGGGATCCGTGCATGGCATGAAGGAAAAACATCTCAGAAGTTTCAGATGACATTACACAAAGTTCATCTTTGCTTCTGAGTTATTCTTCCGCTAACCTTCCTCACTGGTCAAGTACGACATCCAGAAGACTCTTTCGCTTTGCTCTACCTTCAGGAGCACAAATTCAAATTCAGCATTAAAATACATCTTTGGAGAAGTGGAGCTGTTTGTACCAGCCAAGGTGCTTCCTGCACAAAATGGGAAACATAAATGCAGTACTGATTACTTTGCAAATCATGCCCTGAGGCTGAAGGTCCAGTGAAACACTGATTTCAGAAGCAATATCAGACAAGGTATTCTCAGTACTCCCCAGGCCATTACAAAAAAAACTACTCCCCAATCCCTGTAAAAATACATGATTTAAAGAAAGATTGGTTGTTTCTATTCACAGCCCAACTCTACAAACAGCTGTGCTGGCACGGGTGGGGGAGTTGTGCAATGAGTTGGCAAATCTGAGCAGCCGAAGAGGGAAATTTGTTCAACTGGTTTGGTCCCAGAAGCCCATGTATCGACAAACCACAGTCTTTGCACCTTAGTTTTCTGCAGTTCCCTGCTAACTAATGGTACGTACCCGTTCATCTGCAGAGCCAAGCATAGCTTCTTTTGAAAGAACAGAAAGGAATCCCTGCTGAGCCTTACAGAAGACAAGCCCACCGTGTGTCTGCCTGGTGCTGTAGAGTCCTATGACAAAGGTGGCTTGAGGCTGTGTGTTTATTATCCAGCTGATGCACATTAATAATTTGACCTCTACACGTAGAAGATCCATGTAATATTTCATTGCTTGCCTCAGCCTGAAACCCCATGCATGCCACAGAGGACCTTCCAAGCAACTGACGGACAAAACACTTCTGACAGCCATTCTGGCCAGGATAACATTTAAACATGAGGAGGAAATACAATGCTGCTCACTCCCCCATGTGCAAGCTAATTTTAAAGTTAATACGGTGAGTCCTTATAGATAGGATGTTTTATTACCTTTAGCCTGTCCAAACCAGCAGTCCTAACCCTATGGGTACTGCTGACATGACTGACAGCTGATAGATTTTCTAAACACCAAGCAGAGCATTACAGTCCCTAGAAACTCAGACTGCCTAAAATGGTGTGATTTTTATCACTTTGGCAATACTTACAAGAACTCTCTTTAAGCATAAAGGGATTTTTTAAATTTTCTAAGATTTATAAAATGAGCCTACCTGAAAGTTTGATATGTGTATGTAAATTGATGTTTAAAATAACATACAAAGAACAGTCTGACTTTGCCTCATACCAACATTAAAAGAGGTCTCTGAGCTCACAGAAACAAGCTTGGCCCTCCTTTCCTTGGTTTACACAGCCTCCCACTCAGCTCAATCTCCCACCCTCCCTTTTCCACAAAGCCTGGGTAACAGATAGGGCTTATCCCCAAAACATAACAAACTTTGACTTCTTCTGTGGAAGAGTACATGAATGTGGTAACTAGTGACACAAGACATTCAAGAGAATCAATGGCTGAGCTGATTAAGCTAATTCAGCTGTTAAGAAATAGACCAAAACCCATAAAGCTCCTCAAAGGTCAAAAAGCATCTCCTAGTTTATGCCTGAGAGCGACCTGGAAGTTGGTGCCATCCAGAGAGGACTAATATATTAAATTCCATGGCAGAAAAAATACCATGCAAGCAAGAACTTGCTCTGTACATGAGCTGAGGTTTTCAAACCGTCCCCCACAGAGATAATCATAGTAAGATCCACAACGAGAAAGATCTTGTTACAACTCCCCACCAAATATTAATATAAATAACACCATACTTCTATATTCAGAAAGCATCTACATCTCTGACAAGCCTTCCAAGATTTCTGAGACCAGAGCAACAAAAGCCAGTCAAATGGAAGTAGGTCTTAATTTCCAAATACAGGTATCTTAACATCCAAAGGGTGCATGCGGATTTTTTCCTGGCTCATAAAGTATTAGGTACTAATATATCTAATCTCTAATTTATGTCTGACTCAGCTCCTGCTAAAATAAGAGATACTGGTGGATACAAATGGGAAGCTAGCACATTTCAAGAAAGTCTTCAGCCATTATCGGGCCTAGCTGGCTGTGATACATAAAGATGCTTTTTCAGGCAGAAGCAATGAACATGGCTCCACCCAATGCAAACTGTGGTCCTGCTAGAATGGCCCCTTTAGCAGAGACCTGTACACCCTTCCCTGCGTGTCTGACCTTCTGTATACTGTCAGCGCAGGTGCACCTACTGCTGGTGCAACAGATGTTAAAGCAGGAAAACCTGACTCCCGGAGTGCAGGGATTAATGGGCCATTAACATTATGGCCCTGGTTGTGGCCATTTAAACGCTAACGGCCTTAAGTAAGTTATCCAAAACACAATCTTGCCATGTGAGCCAGTAGAACTTAATTACAGAACATTTGGGGCCAAAACTTGCGCCAGGATATGCATGAAGTCATCCCAATGATGCTAATGGAAGCCCTTGTGCTATATATTAGAAAAGCGACTGGTTCTAAAAAGGGCTATTTTAAAGCAGAACGTAACAGGTTAGCTTTTACTGAACAGTCCTCTTACTATTTACATTTACAAAAATTAATCACGTCACAGATGCCCAGACTCATCAGCTGGGCTCCGATTTACACTCTCCACTAACATTCGCATAAAATCAGTTGAAGAAAAGCTTCGTTTTAAAGCCTAGCATGTTGAATTAATGTTCTGTTAAATCTGGCAGATTTTGTCCATGGTTCTTTATTGACCTTTGTAATTCTCCGTTTGACACTCTTCTGATGCACCTTTTCCCATCCAAAGTGTATTTCATGGTCCAGAGATGTTATTTTGACTGAGCAGAGTATCTTTTCACCTCCTCTTCACCTCCCAGAGCAGTATTTCAGGGCCCATCATGAGGTGTGCCATTAACCTAAAGCACGCACGTGGCTCCTCTCGCATTGCAGCTAACAGATCTGTTAGACTTCAAATCTGCTGGGCAGCAGCAGGTAAACACAGCTTCTGTTTTAGCAGCTCAGTTACAGCTAAGTGAGCATCTGCCCTGGCTGTACACAATAAACCTTCTATTTCAGAGCAGTGTAATTGTCACTGCATTTCGTTGTCCTTTGAAACTTGGAGCAAGAGGCGTCAGCCCAAGGGTGCACTGCAGTCTTCAGGCCATTAAAAACCCCACATCCTTCACTGCTTACTACCTTATGCAATTATTGATATCTGTGTAAAATGAAAGGGAAATACCTCACTACCTAAGGCCTCAAATGACCCACTTGGCATGGGATTGATACACAGGAGGCAAAGCACTAGCAATTCAGTATTGTTACATGGTTATGGTACTTGCTATATGCAATGTATTGAGCAAAAGTCTGCTGTCATTTTAAAGACTGTCGTATTCCTGTCAACAGGTTAGGGGGCTCCAGAGAAGTGTCTGAAAGGACTCTGCTTTTCAGCTCTAATGAACCTTCCTGCAAAGTGGGAGCTGAGCTGGCTCCATTTGCCACTTGTACGAATTTCACTTGTGGAAGTTATGAGCTTGTTCACTCACATCCAGCCCCTCGTTTCCCCCCAGAAAAGACCTTTATGCCACCGTTTCTTCAGGGAATGCATTAGTACCTCCATTTTATGTCTCCATGAATGGCACAGATGCAACTTTGAAAGCAAATCTGTGGTGAAATTCAAGACAGGAATGCAGCATGTATGTGTTCAGAACAGAGTTCCCACGGTGTGAAGACTACAAAGTAATCAGCAACTGATCCAAAATCCTAGAATGGGAAATCTGAGGCAACTTCATCTACGTAAAGTTATATAGCATGTAGAGAGCACATACATGCCCACATACATGCTTTTCAGAAAAAATACCCAGCCTCTCAGTACACACTGACATTGCATAGTATATGCATTAGTGTTTAATGAAGTGTTTGGGGCCCATGCTAACTTTGATTTGTAGGGCTTTAGGTCATGCAGCTCAAGCTAATGTTACTGTACGCTGCTATGAATACAGAGAAGAATTTTTAAGACCAGCTCAGTGTGTTATACTCACAACTCTCATTTTATTTCAATGTAAATTGTGTGTTTAGTCTCTTTTGAAGGTTTCAAAGATGCTATCCACCCCTTTTGGGTAGAGAGTCTCATGAAAGGTGCAGCGTAAATTGTATCTACTTGTTCCACTGTGTTCCTCTCTTTTCCACACTTTTCTTTCTACCTGTCCCTTTATCTCCCTTTTTTGGTCTCTCTTTACTCATTTCTAGTCATTCTCTCAGCCTGCCACTTTTTTTTCAGCTTTCATATAGGTATTTTGTAATACCCTCTAATATACATCTTCTTACTGCTGTTCCTACTTACCTCTCCTGGCACCGCCAATGTCCCATGCCACCACAGTACCTGGGCTGTAACCTGTGTTTACCTTTACCTTGCATTTATTGTGATAAACTCTCTCTGTCTCACACCCTCACCTCTTGTTAACTCTGATTTCTTTTCCTGTTCAGTTCCTACCACTCCAGAAAAGGCAGGAGGGGGGATGAAGTGTTTGCGGAGGCAGTGCTGGCTGTCACAGATTGATTGACAATGAGGATGGTGCCTGTAAGTGCCGAGATGCCGCAGTTTGTAGAGTGAAGTGAGACCTCGCTGCCCGGTACGCCCTCCTTGATTGAACAGACATTCTGACTGTGGCTGCCGATCACTGTTAGCCCAGTGACTCCCTGCATTCTCCTCACTTCCTTCTCCCAAGCTGTCAGACTGGCAAGGCTCAGGAGAAATCACAGGTTTCCTAATTGTATTTGTGCCTGCACAGAGAGAAAACTTAAATACAGCCTGGTCAGATCTGTACAGATGATGGAGAATGTTTTGCTTCGTTCTGCGCTAGTGTGGGCTCTTCGATTTGTGCCTGGCAGCTTCCTTGTTCCTGAGGACAGAAAGATAAACCGTGGCTTTGTACGGATGGGGAGGATGACAAAGAGAAAGGAGAGAAAAGGATATTCATTACGTTTATCAGTACAAACACTTTCTCAAATGATTCCTGCAATTTCAGCTACCAAGTCCCCTCCATGGGTGCATCTGTCTTGGGGGGGGCTGTATCTCGGATTTATAGAAAAAGCTTGTTCCTTTATCTACACACTCAGACTGGAGCCCTTTCTTGGTGCTGAAGAGTGTGTTCAGAGGCTTCTGACTGCTCCTTGCTCAGAGGAAAGGCATCCCACACTGTTTTCAATGGCTATTTAAGGGGCAAGTCAGCTTTCGCAGCCAGGTAATCCAGAGAGAACGTGCAGTAGCAGCCGCTCCGGACTGTGAATCCTACTCGAAAGTGGTTAAGTTTTCCTTTGACTGCACAGGATAGACTCACCTTTCAACAGGTCGCTTTCTAGTCATACCAAACACAAAAGTTGACCAAATTATGATGACCCACCAACTCTTGGGAAACCCTGTGCCTTTAATGATCCGAGCAAACGCAGGAGCCACAGACAGTCCTTCTCCCAGGTTACGCATGGCCCTACAGGCAGCCTCAGTTTACACAGCTCAGTGGCTCACAGTTACTGAAATAACAACCAGTTGCTTTCTTCTTTTTTATTGCAAAGTCTCACGGGAAGCTTATTTTGCATACAGTGACTCAGAAAGCTGCCTGCTAATCTGCACGTACTGTATGTTTGTCTGGAACAAGTCAGAGTAATTTGTCCTCTTGTTTACAGCAGCCTATTTATAACAGTACAGAGATGACCCAAGGATACACCAAGTCTCCCCTCCAAACACCCAGAAAGGGGCTTTTCATACTCATCACAAAGCCATAAAAACTATAGCTCCCTCACCTCCTCCTTCCAGCGGAGATGATCTCCAAGAGCAACAGGGAGCAAAGTGGGTTAGAGCAGGCTTTGATGGAATACATCAGCAAGAACATTTGTTGTGTCACGATCACAGCAAGAATCCACCTGCCCCAGGATGACAGCAGGCCCAAAAGATGGAGGACAAGTGTCCTGGAATGCCTAAGGATTATAGTATCCACTGTTACTATTTTCCCCAGAAATAAGTTGTTTAAAAAGGGTAATGTCCTGAGGCACACAGACAGGGGATCTTCATCTTTCAGGATTTTTGTTTAATGGCATTCAAAGCTCAAAAGTGACAGAATTAAATCTACAAAGCCACAACCTTTCTCTGTCAGACAATTTCATCTCCTAATAATATCTGTTTCACAAAGCATTGTATGTCATGTATGTAGAAGTGACAGGCATCTAAAGAATCATACACGTGTATTCCACGTTAATTTTTCACAGGAATAATTTTAAGTGCCCTACACTAGCATCTCCTGCTGGCTAACCTTTCCCTCCAGGAATTAGATTAACAACTCTCCAACCTATGCACCTTTAAACAACTGCTTCTTCCAAGGCAAGGAAACAGGTTTTTCCTCTCCGTTACAGATATAACATTCCCCCTTAGAACCGCAGAAGCCTAAGGTACAGTCTTTATCCAAAATATCGTCTTTACATTCACGTGCAATTTCTATTTTGCTTTAGAAAAAGGGCAATGTCACTGCCCTGGAAAAAAGAGCAGGTTTCTTAATCAGACACATCATCCTCGTTTTTCACCCTGTTACTAGACTAAAATTAGTGACTATATGAATACATTTCCCATATTTCATATACAACCATAACCATACAAGCCTGTACAGGAACACATACACCAAACTCCAAAAACGTTACACATATTCACATTTGCATATGTGTAACCAACTATTTTATCTCATTTTTACATATATATATTTACAGGCATGTTTGTACATATACATACATATACTCACATGCATAACTTGTAAGTGTTTTACCCTCGTTAAATACTTTCTTCCTAAGCTTTGTGCTGTCTCTGTGATATCTGAAGTATCTGGCTGAAGATGAAATAAGATCAATTATCTCTGTACTTACAGAAAAGAGATCTGTTACGCCTAAAGCCTACCTCAAATATTTTTCTGTAATGTATGTGTCATTAAAGAATGCAAAACCTTCTTCCTACATCCTCTGTTATTTCGGGGCTGAGCAAATACTACAGGATAATAAATGGAAATCTTCATTTCCAACTACTTGGAAATGGAGATTACAAATGTCCCAGGCTTATGTCAATAAAACTATCTGTGTCGTATCAGGAATACATGTCTGCCATTTCTACCATCACACTTCCCATAAGAGGAGTGCAGCAGACACTGACTCTTCTGCCTGTGCTCACAAGCTTCTCCTCCACAGTGCAATTTCTAGTATCTCAAGCTTCTTAACACATACAAAGAAAACAACCTCTTCCTCTGCTCCCTGATTCATTTTTATTCTTTCTTTCTTTCTTTCCCTTTTTAGATCTTAACAATAGCATGGATTTTTTTTCATTCCACAAATGTGGAATATCTGACCATAAATTAAAGAGGTCCAAAGTTCTTGAATAGCAATTTTGATTCCTGGAGCAATGAAAAATACAAGGTGTGAATTTTGAAATTCACGATGAAAAGAAGTAAGACAATTCTGTATCTAAGCAAGACAATTCCTTCCATTTTCAAAGAAGATATGCAAAACAGGGTTAGAGGCAGCTTGTAAGGTCCTGAGAGATCAGCAACATTATTTATAGTAACACAATGTACAGAAAAGCCATACATGTAATTTTCAAATTATTCTAAAATATGTTTACAGCTGTCCCCTATCTCTAAGGTTCGTCATGAAGGATCGGTAGAGTTGACTGAACAACTGACTCAGAATGGAAAAATTTATCCCCTTTTTATTTTTGGTACCCAAGTCTTCATTTTTTCAAGCGATGTTGTTATTCAGTTGCATGAGCTGAACAGCCTGGATAAATGGTATATATCCCTTTGGCAATATATGAAGGATTCATTGTTTTTACCATTTGTTATTTGTACAATGCGTCTGGTCATCTAAGTCATACGCTTCCTGACTGACAAACTTTGCAAACAGGAGGATAGATTCCAAATGATGCATAAGTACTCATAACCACAAAAGTCTTCACCTGAACATTTCTGAGATGTTCATTAGGAGAGAAATACGGCAGAATAAAACAGAATCTGGACAAACAGGCACAGATACCATTTTGTGGTGTTTTGCCGGGCCTAAGATTAAAGACTCAAAATACAAATAGGTGAAATAAGGAACTTTAACACCTTTGTAAATGGTTTTACTTTACAAAGAATTGCATCTCATGAATTAGAGAGTGACGTAGAGTGGGATTAAACCTTTACGACATTCATACGGGAAGATTTACATTACTGATTTATCACAGACTTTTTCACTTTCCGGGAAAACGATCCTCCCAGACCTTAAAGATGTTATGCCAGGTGTCAAACAATCTCTAGCCACATCACAGCAGTGAGAACAGAGACCTTCCTATTAATTACTCAGTTTAGTCCGCTGCTGCATTTTGTTGTTTCCTGGCAATCCCACTTCAGGTCCTTGAGCCTTCTCCATCCAGGAGGAGCGGGAGAGCGGTGGAGGTAGCCGATCTGAGTATTGGCTGAGAGCAACATAACAGCTCTCTCTTCCCAGAGTAAAGACCCCTGCAGCAGCACGGGGTGGTAGCGGCGGCAGGCGAGCGCACCCTGGAGCGCAGGGAGTTTCAGCGGCCAGTCCTCGGCCGGCTCAGGCGAGGCCTCGGGGCCCCGGTGTGCCGCAGCCCCTCGCCATCCCCAGGGCAGGGCTGGCCGACAGCCGTTGTCCCCGCGGACCCCCACCCGCCGGACGGGGGCGCCCGGGCAGGGCCCCGCGGCGGGCAGCGGCCCCAGCACCACGGACAGCG
>Ga0065711_1002541_pt1 | contig 33166 bp, 9 predicted proteins | sample Hoacrofraction12_FD_59098 | JGI IMG/M metagenome (GOLD analysis project Ga0065711, IMG submission 59098) | Hoatzin crop microbial communities from Cojedes, Venezuela - Epithelial fraction 12 v2 (version 2) | ecosystem: Host-associated > Birds > Digestive system > Esophagus > Crop | place...
CCCAGCCAGTCATGTCATCGTAGAAAGCTATCAGATTGGTCAGGCATGATTTCCCCTTGGTGAATCCATGCTGACTACTCCCGATAACCTTCTTTTCTTCCACTTGCTTGAGGATGACCTCCAGGATGAGCTGCTCCATCACCTTTCCTGGGATGGAGGTGAGGCTGACTGGCCTGTAGTTCCCTGCGTCCTCCTTCTTGCCCTTTTTGAAGATTGGAGCGACACTGGCCTTTCTCCAGTCCTCAGGCACCTCTCCTGTCCTCCCGGACCTCTCAAAGATGATGGAGAGTAGCTCAGCAATGACATCCACCAGGTCCCTCAGCACTCGTGGGTGCATTCCATCAGGGCCCATGGATTTGTGGGCATCCAGATTGCTTAAGAGATCCCTGATGTAGTCCTCCTCGAGCAAGGGAAAGTCATCCTCTCTGTAGGCTTCTTCTCTTACCTCCGGGTCCTGGGATTCCTCCGTCACCAGGACACCCACCTCATTCAGCAGCGGCCTCACATTGTCCCTAGTCTTCCATTTGCTATTGATGCACTTGAAGAAGCCCTTCTTGTTGTTTCTGATATCCCCTGCCAGATTAAATTCCAGGTGGGCCTTGGCCTTCCTCGTTGCATCCCTGCATGCTCTGACAACATTCCTGTATTCTTCCCAAGTGGCCTGTCCCTCTTTTCACATTCCATGGACCTTTCTCTTCCACCTGAGGTCCACTAGAAGCTCCTTGTTCAACCATTCTGGTCTCCTGCCTCCTTTGCTAGATTTCTTCCTCAGGGGGATGCACCGCTTCTGAGTGTGGAGGAAGGGATTTTTAAACATCACTTTTCTGGAAAGAGAAAACTGTGTTGTTCCAATCATCCTTAAAAGAGTAAAAGGAGCATAATGAAAAATGACCTTTTTTTTCTGCTGTTTCATCTGCTGTTCTTACAAGTCAAGGACTAATAGGTGGGCTTGACCTCACCTAACTAGAAGTCTTTATCTGGATTAACTTCTAGCACACATAGAGTTAGGTGCCTCTGGCACTCATTCACTACCAGGTAGGTAATCTGCATCCGTAATATTCGGCTTTTAGAGAACTCTGGGCACAAAGAAAGGGCAGTTGAAGATCGGATGAAAATTCTTTTCAGAAAAAAAGCTGTATCCACATTAATTTAGTTTTGGTGTCAGTTTTGATGTACTTCTGGACCTGGTCTACATTTAATAATAATCGTGTGGAAGGTCTCTCGTAGTCCTAACCGTTTCCAAATACTTCTTCTGTCTAGATTTGAAAATCCTTGGAAGGATTTCTTGTAATGGTGACTCAGTCTAAAAATACTGATGTCCTATGCACCCCATCTCAGGAAACAGAAACAAAAAATTGAATTTTAAAATGCACACAAAGTAAGAACCCAGAGGAGAGCAATATAATTTAGTGTCTTATTTTATTCTTCAACAAGCATCAACACTAATTGTTATTTGTTCTGAACAGGCATATGATTAGTGAAGGAATACATGGAGTACTTGTTTCATTTAATAATAAGGTTATTGTGGTTTTTCAGAACTAAAGTTTGTATGAAAATACGGAACATGGCACAGGGCTAAACGGTATTAGTAGGCACTTTTAATTAATGTCCAGAGTCTTATATTTGGAGTTCAATGGCATTACTATGTGAAAATAAACTTGCAGCATCTAGAGTGTAGCAGTATAACAAAAGCAAAAAGTGAGACAGTTAACATGGCATTAACCTGGTGCCCGCAAAGACAGTTTCTACCAGCTGTGCCAGCTCTGCCTCCTTTCTTTCATGAATATACAAAGTGCAAACCCTATAAAACAGGTACTGTCGCTCACTCTGGTCTGTCTCCAGGACAGTGCTGCCTGACTTTGTCTGAGGTCTGTGTAGGGCATTATAATACTGACAAGTCTTCTCCCATCACACAGTGGTGGAGGTTCAGCCTGCCTCTCCCCATGACTTCAGTGTCTAGCTTCTCTATCCTATTTATTCACATTACTCAGAGAAGTACCTGAGTAAATTTTGATGGAACTGCTCACATGCTTACACATTAGGGAAGTATTTTAATTATATCCAAGTCAAGCTTCTGTTTAATTGCTTTTATCTTTTACTCACCAAGTCTATATAAAACATTTCTAATACAATTCAATTACAACAATAACAATCTCATAGTGTGTATGAAAAAGGAGAGAAAAATGCCACCAAGGGAAATTAGAACACCAAGACACTCCTTTTCCTTTGGTGCTTTTTTCCTGTGAAGCCTGCACTTGAATTGATGGCTTGTTGTACTCCTTTATTGCTTTGTTTGGATCACCTCTGCAGTACTTTCCAAATTTAAAAATGAAATGTGTGACCCCTTTCTTTTGTTGCCCCCCTTAAAAAAAAATGATTGAACATTCTCGTCTGACATCAGCAGTGTCCCTTAGAGAGATGATTCATGAGATATCATGTCATGGGGAAAATTGAAGGGTAAAAGGGCACCCTGAATCCTATTACCTTTTTTTCTTTGTTGATTTGGTTTTTCTTTAAATGGGTGGCCTTTTACTAGTTCTCTATCTGTTTTTACGATTTCTGCTAGTCTTTTGTGTTCTTACAATAAAGTAGTGGCACAATCACTGAAAAGGGAAAAATAATCAGAACAGCTAGAACACTACTTCAGCTTCACTCAGCAATATCACAGTCATGGCTTTCCTGGAAGAGTGAAGAATGCTGCCAAACTCGAGCCATATCGCGTATGAACAAAGCACAAACAGCTAATGTGCCACACTGTCACGGCTACTGTAACACATTGCTGCGGCTAATTTTAGATCAAACCATAGAATATACGGATGTGTTTAAGCAAATATCTTGCCTATGAAGAATTTTTAGGTGGTGAAAAAAAATCTAGAGAGGAAATTTAATGACAAGTTAGAATCCAATGCTTAATTAGAACAGTTGGCTTTCAAAGCAAATATAAACTCTTATGCTGTTCAGAATATCTGTCCAATAACTTTTCTAATTAATGTCATTCAATTATAGACTGGTTTTTGACACCACTGCACAAAAAAACCCCTTTATTTTTGTAAATGTAGTGAAATCATGCCCTATCATTTTGATTTTTTTTTTTACAGACATAAACAGATTTAAATAGCATGCCCACAGTAAGAATGTCCCTTTTTAGTGCCGTTTTAATCCTGGTTTAAGTATTGTTTAATTTACTGATCAATTGATTTTGTTAGTGTTGTTTATCGGATGTGACGAGAACATGAATTTAAACCCGAATGTTGAAAAGGAATATCAAAGAAAAAAATGAAATCTTCACATTCAATGATTCTTGACATGCAGAATTATTTTATTCTATTTTTTAATAGTGCAATTACAAATATGATTAATTATATATGTTGTGGCCTCAGGAGAATATCAACCTACCTTGGTTTTTTATAAATATGAGAGTAAGATATCTGCGAAACGATGTCCACAGTGTAGCTCCAAAACAACTCATTTTCCAGCTCCAGTCAACTCCAGCTATGGAAAAAAACTTAGTTGTGATTTCCTCCACGCTTGCACAATGTTGATACAAATCTTAGTGCCACTTTGTTTATCCATTTGGTAATGTTATTCTTCCTCAAAATCATCATAGCTGTCCTTAAGAGTCAACATGTGAGTATATATTAATTAGCAGAGCAGAGATGTTTGTATGGTCTATGATCTGCTTGAGAATGCCTTATTAAATGAACTGTTTTCCTTGATTCAATATATATATAATATATATATTTTATATATATAATATACTTGCACAGTATAACGGAGACCAGAATTTGGTCCAGTTGTTCAGATTTTGGGACAAAGCCGTTAAAAAATTCAACCATAACAACATTTCTCTTTTGGGACATGAACTGCTAACACAGTTTTTTGTTTGGCAAATCAGTGTGATAACTGAGTTGGAAAAACACTTTCTGGTAATGTGAAAGTAGTCACAGATATGTCATCTTCTCATACCTTTATGGAAAACCAGTGCAACTTAGCATTCCTGTCTGTCTTCAACAAGACTAATTAGCAGGCTAACGAGGGTAGCAGACTGAACATTTTCCTTTGGGTTTTCAAAGGAGTCAAAAGGAAAATCAGTGTGATTTGAGTATTACTACCTATTTTCCTTTCGCTCTTTTGAAAATTCCATAATAAAATGTAAAGATACAAACATACATGTACAAAAATTGGAATACAGAACACATATAATTAAATAAAATATTTTCTTTGACAGTTGCCTTGCACGCTCATATTTTTATTTGCTATTAAAAATTCCTCTACTAAACCAGAACATTTTTGCCTTTAATGCTTCTGATACACATGCATAGTATTTTGTTACTTGTGCATTTTTTTGTTCTTACTCTGATTTCATTTTCATCATGGCTTTCCAGTAATACAGATGATTTATTGTAGTAATTTTGGCCTTTCTAACATCAGTATATCAGTGTGTAACGTGGTTAGGATCAGTTTGGTTGAGTTTCCACCTGCAGACATTTGTAATGATCCTACATAACATTTCTCTCAAGCATAAGATCATGTACTATCTGCATGTATTTGACTGTACAGATTATGGTCTTTACAGATTTTCATATTATATACAAGGTCTACATCTTCCTATATTACACACTGGAAAATATTTTTCAATATTCATTATTGCTAGTTCTTGTTGGAACGTCCTTCTTTTAAATTAATATTAACTTTTTTAAAACATTCATAATTTTTTAGGGGGAAATAAGTTAGAATTTACATTTAGAAACTGCAGTTGTACACAACAGATATGAAAGATTTTTAAGGTAAGGACATTTCAACCTTTTTTCTTCATTATATTATATTGTGTAAAAATGACATTACCCAATTAAAAGTTTTAATAGTAAACATGTTCATAGTTTATATATTACTGAAATATAAGTCTTAGTGATGAATTAATTTAGACTTAATATTATGATTTGGTTCATTTCCTTACAAATTTTGCTGAAAACACTCTGGTTTATTTTCTCCCAGTTTAATTTCATCCTGCACAAGTATATCTAAGACTGCCTGTGTAAAATGAACTGGAAAAAAAATAAAGTCCTAAACAAGTTAAGAAAAAAAAAAGAGAACCTCAGTCCTTAGAGAGCTCATCAGGCAATTTTCAAATCATGTATCTGGTTTTAGCTGGAACAAGATTGGACATTGCAGCACAGTGTCAACTATTTCCATGTCATGTTGAAACTTTTAAACCTCAGCTATTTCTTGGGCTGACCTTTTTTAAAAAAGGCACAAGATGTGGAATTTTTTTAATACAGGGGAAAAAAAATGTATGTATATGCATTTTCATTCTAATCAAGACCTCACTTGTACTGACCATAAAATCTTGCCTTTAGAGCTCAGAGCAGCTGTAGTGTAAGAAGTGGGAAATTATATCCAAAAGCAGGATGTTCCATTAAGCTAAGATGATCTTAACAGTAAACATCATAACTGACATAATTTTGAAACAAATTACTTGCTACAGTGTGTTTAAGAAAAGAAAGGAGATGTCAGCTTGGGTGTATTTTTTTTATCCCAGACCAACACTTCTGGTCTACTTAGCTAAAACATCAGAAGAAGAATCACCCATTGAGTCAGGTTGTCCCCAAAATATTTATTTTCCCTCCTAGAAGTGTTTTGTCTCTGACATTGTCATGAAATCATCTCATTTTGTTTACCAGAAACACACTTTCTTTGCATTTGGGTTGTAGAACAGGCGTTGGGGTAAAGGCAGAGTTAGCAGTTCCATTTGCTAAGGTGCTGAAGATATGAGTTTAAACTTTGCTCTGGACTTGCACTTACACCTCTGCTGCATAAGGTTATTGGGAAGGAGTCAAATGTGATGCTAGCCACGTAAACCTTTGTTTTTGCATGGATGTAGGATCTGGTGCCCTATAACTCTCCTGGCCTGGTAGGAGTTGGGTTTTGGATAAAGTGTGCGAATCGTCATGGGTGTTTCAGATTTCTTTGTAGGTATTTGACACAGTGCAATATAATGAGGAGCCACATTGGGTACTTCTTGGTTGCCCAAATACTCCATACTTCCAGAGGAAGAAAAACATACTCAGCCAGCCTTGGACCTCTTCTGCTTCCACCAATATGGAAATATGCTAAATTTATTCATTTAAACCAATCCCGGTAAGAAGTCAGTTGGACCGTGGACTTTCTTTCTCCTTTGTGTCTTTTTAGAAATTTCTTCCCTTTTCTCCTCTGCCATGCTCTGTGGTTGCAACAAAGGAGGAAACTTGAGAAAAAAACTTGTAACACCTGCTGGAGACAGCAAAGCAGAGACAATTTTTTACCTTTCATGTAACACCTTCAAGAATTCAACCCATGCTGTCTAGCGATTTTTTATTTCCAAATGCATATAATTCTTCTTATAGGTTTTTATTGCTAATGATCAATAACAACATGGTAAGCACATGAGTTCATGAAGAGAAAAGTACAGTTTGTGATGAGGAAATTGTTTCAACAATATGAAACTGCCAATCTAAATTTAGATGTGCCCTTTAAATAAATCCATTCTCTCTACCTTTCCTTTGCAAGTGCTGTGAATGCGTCACTTCTGTTTTCTGTAGTTTCAGACTCTTCTTATCTCTTAATAGAGTCTGATGGAAGTATTCCGCTAGCTCTTTTCCCCTTTTTCAAAATGTCCAATGCAAAAAACCAGGGCAACACTGAACACTGCTATTTTCATGATCATATTTCCTGCCAATTTTCACTTCTGCTCTGAATTGATTCCACACAGCTTATTTTAATAACAATAACAAGGTTTTTGATATGCACAGTACATTTTTTAAAAATTCTTTTTAAAGAAGTAGCCTAAAAATTTCCAAAGACAGCTTTTAATTGCTGGTACAGTGATGATTTAAGCATCCAAATTAAGACAAGTGAGAGCCTATTTTAGAGGTGCTGAGCATCAGCAACTATGAGGTCTAGAGCTTTAAAGCTCAGCACAGTCCAAGGATCAAGCAGGCATGTAGAAGCAACTCCAAATCAGAGACTGCTCTTGGAAAATTTAGCCTTGTTTCTTAAGGGTTTCTTAAGGGTGAAATCTCAGCCCTTCAAAGTCAATTACAAATCTCCCAATGACTTCAATAGACTAGGATTTCACCCTTTATATTTTATAGGAAAAAACAAGCAACTTCATACAGAAGTTTCTCTTTTATGATTTTCTTGATGTTTGCTCAACCCTGGCTTCCCTTTAGGTAGGAAAAATCATGGTTTTAATTTAAACTCCATAAAAACAAATAAACAGTAGCTTAATTACAAGGGTGGACGGGATGTTTCACAATGCTTAAGCTAATGTAGTAAAACACCAAGTGTTTGAAAAAACATTTTTAAAGCTCAGAAAACTTCAAACTGTAGTGTGTTTTCTCCTCCCTGTTCCCAACAATGCTGGAGTTGTTAATTTTACAGCACAAATGAGAAACTGATGACAATTCTTAGTAAAATATGTTGCACTTATTTTGGCAGATGTCAATGGCAGCACTATAGGATAACATTTTTAACTACTTTATCTGTAGCACTTTTTAGGTGCTTCAGTGTATGCCTGTAAGATGCACTGTGTCTCTGCTCCTTCTGTATGATATTGATCTTTTCACAGTCACTTAGGTATGATCATCTCATTTTCATAAATGTCTTATGTTTGTATAAAAAACATTTCTGTACTTATAATTGATCACACTGACAATAATTCATAAAATACTTCTATTGGTTGTCATCCTTAAAGATGACATCTTTACGGTGATTCAGATATAGGCAGTATTGCAGTGTAAAAACTGAAACACAGACATTGTGTAGTTTTTTAATTCATAGGCAGTCTGCTGGTCCTTGAGTCACTGTGGTCAGGGGAAAATGGGCAATGTGCTAAATAAAACTTAGATCCTATGAAATCTCCACTAAGATTTAAATATTATTCTGCTCTACAGCTATGACATAGTCAAAAATTTTATGGTGCTGTCAGTTCAAAGATTGAATTTATGGTTTAGCTATTCCATTCTTTCCATGAGTCTATTTCTTCAAGGGTTGGCAAAACAAGAATTGGCCATGATAGGGTTTATTAACATGTAAAATATAACCCTTCATTTTGCATATCTACATGTCCCATCTATGTTGACTTATTTTCCATAATAAGATTAGATACAGAAAGGGTTTGTCTGATGACTTCCTGACCACTCCTTTTAGGGACTAGAGCAGAACCAAGAACATTGTTGGTCCATATGTGGAGAGTCCTTGTACGGAAGAAGGACTTGAGAAAAACTACGCTCCAACAGCTGTTCTTTGGAGGAATAGGATAAGGATGACTCTTTTCTTTGAAATTGATGCTACTCATCTTTTGTCTAATGGTCAGAGATTTCAGGATAGATTTTTTTTCCTGTAGGAGGTGGTGTCAGCAGTGCTCAAATTACAGCTTTTTAATTTCACTTGGTGCATCAACACAGATTCAGAGGCCTAATTTCCTACTCAGGTGATTCGTTCCCTGAGCCAAGCAGCCTACTTAGAGCACAGCTGCCCTTTATGGGAAAGAAGCACAAGGAAAAAAAAATTTTGCTCCCTTATTTCAGTGGTTGGTTGTTTTCAAATGGATTGGTGAAGTTGTCTGTGGCTGAAGGGTTTCATTTGTGGAGGTGCAGAAGACAGACAACCTCTGATCATCATGCTCAAAGCACAGCACTGGATTCCATTTTAGATTGCAAAAGTAATTTTAGCAAATTTGCCTTCAACTGCTAGCAAAGGTAAAGTATTTAGAATATAGCAAAGACTTTTCCCTTGCTGTTTGCCTGGAGGTCATGCTTTCATCCGAGGTCTCCAGAGTCTCAGCTTGTTCTTTTGTAAAGTACACTTATTGCCATTCCATATCAATGCTAAATTTGAGTCATTCTGTTAAACTAATTTTTTACTGGATTTTTAACAAAGCAAATTTCTGCCAGATGTTTCTACAAATAAGGGACAGCGCTAGCCCAGTGTATTTTAGCTGGATCTGCTTTGGAACACTGTAAGCTTCTTTTCAGGATTTTAGAAGTCTCTTAATAGACAGAGTGTATCCTTACCTACCCACCTATCAATCCTGTGTATATAATGTGCTTAGAAAATATGCTGCACTAGTCCACTTTACCTTTTGTCTGGCAATACTCCTGAGGCATCTGTTCTCAGATCAAGGGAACACTGAAAGGCCTTAAATCTGATCTCTCAGACAGCTGCGCTAATTTAACTAAAGGGGCTACAGGAGGGGATGGAGAGAAATCTATAAAATATTTGGCTGACATTTGAAAAAAGAGATAGGATGTTTTCTTGTTAACCTTTAGAGCAGCCCATTACATAAATTGTGACAATGTTCTCAGATTAAATGAGACTGTATTCTGGCTTAGCTCTAGATTTATCACTCCAGCAAATGAATTCTACTGTAAAGTCTGGCAATATATCTTTTAAAGAATGCTGTTTATCTCACTGGGGAAGCAGAGTGCTGATAAATAAGGAGCACAGCCTTTTGGATGGAACATGGTAAAGATGGATTGGGAAAAATGGATTGGGAAGAAGATTCAATAGCATTGCTTTCTTTCTTCAGTGTAGGAATGTTCCATGGTATATATCTGATGAAAATTAGACATTTCTCATAGCACATCTGTAAGTTTAAACATGATAAAGAAAAGTATCTAAGAAATGTTGCCTTCTCATAATATTTGATTATTTTAATTCTAATTACATATGAAAAGCATTTCTACAGAATTCAATGATGAATGGTTGGTCAGTAGTAGCTTCAATTCCTAGTTGTGTTTCCATTCACTCAGAATGGATAGATTTCACCAATTGATGTCTACAAGAGAAGGCTGAGTGCTGACATTTTAAATAGTTATATTTTAAAATATCCTAAGATTAAAACAAAGTCAATGTAATTTTTTGATTTCTCAGATACTAAAACTAAATCCTGCACTAGTTTCTATGTGGTGAAATTTTATTTGTATTTACCCAAACTCTGAGTAATATCAGAAGTTGAAACATAGAGCTCTTAGAGAAATCTAAAAGGCCTATGTGCCTTTTTAGGAAGAGAAGAAAAATGTTCAAAAAATTATTTTATATTAGCATAAGAAAATACTACATAACAGTATAAAATATTATCAGAGGCAGTCAGTTTGTAAAAAGTGCTTTCTGGATATTAATCATTCCATTTATGTAAAAATTTATTTTAAAAGATCATGAGATTAGGTATTAATAAGCCAAGGGTAATGAACATGAACCTTGATTCTAATAGGATGAATTTTTGAAACCTAAAATACCTGATTTTCAATGCTAGTTCCTAAACCGCACTGAGGAAACTGTTGTGAGTTGCTTAAACTTTCAGAGGCAAGAGGTTACCAACATTGTAGTGTTCAAAAAGACTCTGATTATTCAATGCGTAAAACATCAGAAATGTTATAAAGACTGTAAGTTTCAAACTGTAATCGTGTTAGTCATGAAAGTAAAGCCTACTTGCCTGAATAAAGCAAAGGATGGTTCTTCCTTATAGGGTAAAATTTATTTTCAGGAAGATCTTGTGTTCTGGGGAAACTGAACATAGTTGACCAGAAAACAGAAGTATATAATCCTACAAGTCCCACACATTAACTTTGTTGAAGGCTGCAGTGTTTCTTTGTTATATCTTTATTTACTGTAGAAAGTTTGTTGGGTGATGGTGACTAATAGCTGAACATCTGGATGCAGTGACCTTTAAAAGCCTTTAGTCATTACTGTGCCCAATTAAACTCAGTATCAACAGAAGTACTTGCATTTTGACTGGACTAGTATAAATCACTTTTTCAAATACATTGTGCAAACACGGGGAAGTATTACCATCCTGAGCTCATTTGCCTCTAAATGACTTCAGCAGGATGGGTCAGGAGCTAAGGGTTTGTTTTGGTTTTTGTTTCCAAAATACAAACTTTGACAATTAAGAAAATTAATTAATGAAGTTAACCGGGCTAAATAGTTCAAAAACTTCAGTGGGCACCAAGAGTGGAATTCATCTAAGTCAAACATACAAAAATTATCTGCAACTGGCATCTCATCCAGAGAAAAAAAACTTTTAAGAAAGCTTTTTAAAGGCCTAACTGGATAAACAACCATCTCATAAAAAGGATATTAGAAGTAAACAGGGATCATTAAAGGAAGCTATACTTTAAAGGTCAAAAAGTGCAAGCATGAAGTGACAACTTTGAAAAGTCAAACTGGGTTTGCCATTACAAAGGAAAATAAGGCAAGTGAGCAAAAAGCTCTTCCAATAATGAATAAAACTTGGAAGTCTGACTCCTGTTCAGTGAAGGGTACAAATAAAAGACAATCATCTAATGTGGCACCAAACCGTAGCACTCAACAGAGTAACCACTGGAGGGAGGAGACAGAAAGAAAAGTGCCACATCTACAGTGGCAGTACAGCCCAGACCCGAAGGCGGTCAGGGCACTGCGTGGGCCAGGGCCGGTGGGTCCCTGGGCCGGGGGTGTCAGGGGCTCCCGGGATGGCAGGGCAGGGCGTGGCAGCCAGAGCCTGTCCCCCCAACCTGGGCAGGGCAGGGGGCAGCTGGGGCAGCCCCGGGCATCGGGCACCTCCCTGGAGATGGAGACAGGCCGCAGGCTGGGCTGGGGCCCTGGGCCATGGGCAGGCAGGGACATTAGGGCTCCCGAGTGCACTCAGGGGCCTGGCGGAGTTCCCCCAGCGTTAAGCACTTAAGCTAAGCAATCAGAAGCCTGGTTTTCCCACACCCCTTTGAAACCAATGGGAAAAAGCCTCTATAAACAGCAATTCAAACTCCACTAAGATCTAAATTGGCGTACGAAAATTCCTGTCCCTCCATGGACGAGGAGAAGGCCTTTGCGCAGTGCCTGCATTCATGTGTTGTGAAGTTACGTGCTGAATGTGGGAGCGCTGGGAAGCATCATTTCAGACCTCTAAGAAAACTGACTCATAAGATCTATCAAGAATAACAAAAAAATTGTCAAGCTGAAGACTGTCTTTTATAGCTAGAAGCTATACAATGCAAAATTTGCATTTAAAAGAAGAAAAATGAGACCTTGGATGGCTGAGGAACAATTGTTTAACCTTTGTAATATGGAACACTTGGAGGAAAGAGTAATTGAAGATTTGATGATAAACAGAAAATTACACAACCAACAATGAGTTTACCAAAGTTAAACACGCCATGCCAACAGAAGATTTTAGATACCACTGTTTTCTAGACAGTGCATATATCCAAAGAGCATTTGATATTACGTCACATAGGAAACTATGAATTTTATTACAATAAAACAAATTAAAAATTTGTGAAGGTGAGATAACAACAGATTGCAATGAAGGTAACCGTCAGGCTAGAGACCGTGCAATTGTTTGGAGCTAATGTTGTTTAGTATTTCTGATTAGTGGCTACAGAGTACAAAGTAGACATGTTTCCATAGAGCTTATTAATGGCAGCATGTTAGGTGTTGGGTGTATTTAGACTGGGTGTCACATCATACTACCTAGCTACTAAAAGTCCCAGTTCTTTAATTTTTTGCACTTATGATCTTCCTGGAACATATCACAGTTCCTTTATGGTCCAAATAGCTGAGTATCTTTCTTCCATAAAGTGAAGCTGGGCAGAGGGGATGCTGCTGGGTGCCTTCTGGATCTTGTCCTGAGGTAGGGTTAGGAGAACTCTTAACATCAATCTGGTTAAATATAAATACAGTCTTTGTAAGAACAATGACTTAGTGGACTGAAGTGCTAGGAATAAAATGAAATTCAGCAGTGTAATGTGCCCAGACTTACACGTGGATCTCATAACAGAGAATTATCTTATAGTCCATCCATCATAAATGCAGAAGCAGAGGAAGATCAGGTACCTAAATTTAGGCTCTACGAACACTGCTGAAATGAACTCAGTCCATTTGTTCTGGTAAAAGACAGAGAGATATTACTGTTCTCTGCTAATGCATCTCTATTAATGACAGCAAGGCAGAAAAGTATTTTAAGATAGGCTACATTCAAGCACAAGAAATTGGCCATGAGCACCCTTACCATGAAAACAAAACATTAACAATGTAAAGATTTCTAAGTGTCTGAGAAACAAAATTTTGGAAGTCTTTCCAATGGGACAATCATAAGGTCAAGATTTATTAATGTATTGATCTATTTCTTTACATGTTTTTAGTATTTTCATTCTTTGTCATTCTTATATTGAAAGATATTCAGATGTGACTTCCTAAGAACTTTAAGAACACAGACTTTCTTTAAGTTCCTATAGTGATGAAGTTCATAGAGTGATACTCTTCCTTCAACCACTTTTTCTCTACATAGAAATGGGTGCCTTCAGGATATGCCACAGGAACGCCCTTATTTCTTCATTGTGCAGGTCACTTCTCTGAAGAGAATGGTGTCCTTTGCACTGTCATTCCTTACTATGCTATTAAAAAATCATGTAAAAGTAGATTATTTGAAGATGAAAACTAGATTGTTTCACTCTCTAGGAAGAAGAAGAAATCCATAGCAGGTATACATAGGTGGATTGTTTAGTATTTATGCATGATAAATCTTGGTGAAACTCTTATGATTCTTTTAATCTGCCTGCAGTGTTAAATAGTATTAATGGAAATTAAAATAACCATGCATTCAGTCTGCTGTCTTTGGCAGCAGTAAAATGATAACAGGGTGAAAGGAGTCAAACAAAAAGTTCCCAAAAAGATTAAATCACTAAAGAGAATAAGAATTAAAAATATGCAAGCTGGCAAAATAAAAAGTGATTTGGAGTCATTGACCACAGGTTGGAAACTCTATAAGGGACAATTATTATTTAGAAGGATGTAAAGTCTTTACAATAAAAAGTCCTGTTATTCAAAACTAAAACCTGACTTTCTAACAAGCCCAACTGTGAGTCAATGTGTAGCCCAGCAGCTCGATGTCTGATTAGCCCTAATACTGATAATGGAAATTTAAGAGCCACATTCTGCATTTCAGTTTTACTTTCTGCTTCCTACTCTTCTGAGAATGAAGTATTAAACCTACCCATAGTAGGCGTACTGTCCTACCATGAGCTAGCACAGATTTTCTGCGCCATGTGTTGAGGAGTGGCATTTGTATCCCATCTCTTCCCTCCCCCTTCTCTTTACAGTATCGGCAGGTTACAGTGAATGGCTACAGCAGTCTCACAGGTTGTGACTAAACTGGTCTGTAGGCGTGAATGCAAGGTGAGTCAAAATCTTGATTCCTGGCAACTCAGATTAGGGAGCAGGGCTGGACAGTTGCTCTGATCCGATCCAGTTTTCTAGGTGTTATTGTCTGCAAACCAGTAGCTGAGGGAAGAAGGGAATATGATTTCTACCTGTCATGGAATGAACAGTAATTGAACTGAAGGAAGCAAGTGTTTCATTATTTGGGCACCACCTAGTTTATGAATTGTCTGCAAGTCGTGTTTTCCCTGTGAGTTTTCCCCTCAATTTTGTTCAAAAATGCATGAGGAACATTGTGGTTATTTCTAATTTCTAAAGTATTTATACGGTATGTAGCTGAAAAGTAAGAAAACTTTTTAAGAGTCATTTTTAATGTCTCTTTTTTAAAAAATGTTGTGTTTATTATGTAACATGCAACAAACCAAATTTTTGCCAGCATTTTTTATAATGAAAGTTTGATGTTTACAAAGAAACTCAACTCAAGATTTAGATACTTAAATATAGTTGTCTGTGATACAAACGTCTGTGTATGAGCTAGATGTGTAAGATCCCATTACCATAACTGGAGGTCTGCATTCACATCGCTCAAATGCAGACACTAAATTTGGTTGGCTGATCAGGCTTTTTTGACTCTGTTAACCATTCTACCAATGGACTTGATTCAATTGCATATGCATAGGTGACTAGTGCAATCTGAGATGCTGTGGAGCATCCGAGACGGTTGCATAAAAGATATCACAGAAGATTTACGGGAGATCCATACTCTAATGTATCAGCAGTGGGAGGTCAGGTATGTCACCCTGAGGAATGTCAACCAATGTTGATATTTACCTGTATTTAGAAACATTATGTAATTTGTCCCATACATTTGCAGAGATTAGAATTAATTTGGACGTGTGTAGATCCTTCTAGTAGACACACAAATTTATGTGACAAAATGTCATGGCTAAATCTGAATTGGAATCCCATTCCACCCAGCTGGAAAGCAACTGTGCAAAAAAACCCCTGGGTGTCCTGCTGGGCACCTAGATGAATATGCACCAGCAATGGGTGCTTGCAGCAAAAAAGGCAAATGGTACGCTGGGCTGCATTAGGAAGAGTGTTACCAGCAGTAAAGGCAGGTGACCCTTTCCCTCTAGTCGGCACTGGTGGGTCGACACCCTCAGTTCCTTAGTATAAGAGAGACATGGACATACTGGAGAGAGTCCAACAAAGGGCCGCAAAGATGATTAAAGGACTGAAGCATCTCTCATATGAGGATAAGCTGAGAGAGTTGGGACTATTTATCCTGGAGAAAGGAAAGCTCAGGGGAGATCTTATCAACCTAGATAAATAGCAGGGAGAAGAAGACAGGGACAGGCTCTTTTCAGTGCTGCTCAGTGACAGAAAAAGAGGCAATAGACACAAACTGAATCACAGAAGGCTGTGCCTGAACTTAAGGAAACACTTTTTTACTGTTGGGGTCACTGACCACTAGCACAGGCTGCCCAGAGAGGTTGTGGAGTCTCCATCCTTGGAGATATTCAAAAGCTGTCTGGACATAGTCATAGAATCATAGAATGGTTTGGGTTGGACCTTAAAGATCATCCAGTTCCAATCCCCCTTGCCATAGACAGGGGCTGGGCAGCCTGGTCTAGGCGGCCTTGCTTGAGCAGGTGATTTGGACCAGATGACCTCCAGAGGTCCTTTTCAACCTCAGCCATTCTGTGTGATTCTGTGAAAATGACAATTTTCAGTCTCATAATCTCTTTAGCATAGTTTCTTCCTTTACAAAATAGTAATTAGGAGAACTAGTTAAAACTTTCTGAGGCCAAGATAATGTTTATAAAGGACACTGAAAATCCTCTCTAAATAAGAATAAGAATACTATTGCAAGCGGAATATTCAAAATACATGAACTCACAATGTTATATGCTGTGTATTTAAAATTAATGCTTTAGGTTTTTTTTCAATATTCTTGAGAATATGGGGTTCAGAACTCCTTAATGCAGATGAATAGTCTTACTTTCTCTTTAAGAGCACTGATTGAGACTTCTAAAAATAAGTACCTTCTAGAATTTACATTGAATAGACTATAAGTAAGACAATTAACCCTCCCCCTCAAAAAAAAACCCACAAACCCCACCTTCAACATTTTTAAGCCATATGACTTTCATTCACAGTCAAGTACTATTTAGGTAATAAATATTTTACAATGTTACCTGCTGTATTTCCCTTCTGAAGGAAACAACTGTCAGGGAAATCTCTGAAGCAGAATATAAAAAGATAGGGATTATGTTCCTGAAAACAAGACAAGTCCTGAAGTTCAAAGTTAGGCTTTCTGGATTTCTTCAAGGACTACAATTCCACCTTGAGTAAGCAAATTTGGGACTTTGATGGAGTAGATAAGTGATGTAGTGCTACAGATTAAGGGACCATAAGGAACAGTTGTATAAAATGATCCCTTAATCATTAGTGAGTGTTTCCAATCAAGAAGAAAAGGCTGAGAGAAAGAAAAATGTAATTGAGAAAGTAGTAACAGGAAAAGACATGGAACAACATCCTCTCATAACAGATAAAAATTACAAGTACTTACAGAGTGTCAGATTTACTTTTAAATTTAAGCCTCCATAGAATGTTATTCTATGTAAGGTTAAAAATTAGTCTTCAGATTTAAATCTGGTTGAAAAGTGAAAGATAAAGGAATATATTCCAGCTCTTAATTCATGAATTTAGACCTGTAAGCAAAAATAAACAGGCATCTAACTTGTCTTTTTAAATATTCTTGACAAATATATACATTAAAATTAAATATAATTAATTTTATCCTTTTGCCTTGTCTTCCTTACAAGAAGTACCAGAAAGAATTAAATGATTACTGACCTAACTATGTACATACCCACATAGCAGCCATTTTCTCAGACTTTGCCTTGCTCGAACTAGAGCTGGCAGGTCTTCTTCTCCACTGCCTTCCAACGGACCATCCGGCCTCATTTTTCTTCCCTTTTTCTCCCTCCTCTAGTTCTTATGGTCTTATTCCAGAGACAATTTGACAACACATATCTTATTTGTTTTACACCCAGTCTGTGACTTCCCCACTTCAGACACTCCAAGCACACCTGTGAAAATGAAAGTATGTGCCATTATTGAATTTTCTAATGAAAGAGATGCACTCTGCAAGTGATCTTAACTTGATGAGAAAAATTAAGTATGAAACTAAGCACAAGACAAAATACAAGAAAGACATACAAATCAGACCAGTTGCTGTTTTCAAATGATGTTGCTTCATGTGCTAAAGTGAAGTGACCAGATTTATACCCACCTGAGAACTTGTTCCTGTAAGCTCCAATCTTTGCAAAGGATATCTCTCTATATATGTTTATGTAAGTTACATAAGTAAGGCATAGCATAAATCTGTGTTGTGCAGGACACTCAAGAGCAGAGTCGCGAGATAAGACATGCAGCCCGTTGGCTTGGAGTCATGGTTTCAGATGTGGCTGGAAGATGCCTTGGTGTAGAACTCAAAGCCTCCTGCCTCAGGAAGCCTCACAAATTAACGTGGTGCTGGACGTGTCCAGACAGGCGCTTCATGAGGCAGCTTTGAGGATGGTAAGAAATATGTCATGCCTTTCTGGTGGAAAGGAAATGCTCTTTAAGAAATTTGCAAAAAGTGCCATAGACTCAAAAGGCAACTCAGGGATTCAAATGAAAGAGAAAGCTGCAGGCAGTGAAACACCATGGACCTCACCTCACATATATACTCTACAGTTGTTAAAGGTGGGATTTTGAATAGCCCTTGCAACCATTCATAGTATAATCAATTGGCAGGTTTTACCCTAAATACGTTGAGACAGAAACAGGTTAGTGCTGAGTGGTAGCGATAACGTCATGAAACAAAGAGAAATCTTTCTGGAATGGCCCTCTGTGCAAGCCCTGGATTATCACACATTCCTGAAAATGTCCATGGTAATTTGCTATGACTGCGAGGAACTGTGTTCCCATTTACTGCATGTTTCAGCAACAGCGACCACTCAGATCCTGTACTTTGTGTATTTGTTATCTCCTGCCTTGTAGGTTACTCTCAAAGAAACAGCATGTCATGAGAGACTACGCATTATCAGTGCTGATGATAACAAACAAAAACTGCAAGGTGCTATGATGTGTTTACCTCTAACTGCAAGATCCTCTGTCTGGATTTAACAAATCAGCTTCTCAGAAATTTGCTCATCTGAACAGCAGCTGTTTGCCATGTGGATCAAAACTGCATTTGGCAAACGGAATCATTTCCTCACGCCCATCTGATTTTCATGTACAGTCATACATCTGAATATTTAAGGGAGGAGTTTGCTGGTCTGCTGTGGGTGGTTCAGCTGAGAAATGTTTGTTCTGAATCTGAGTTATCTTTTGCCTTTTTTTTTTTTTTTTTCTTTTTCCCAGAAGGTTCTTCTCCTGCAGGAAACTTCAGACGAAACAAAAACTTCATAAAGTAATCTGAGGAAAATGAAAGGCAGTGGAAAAGTGAGGGAAAGATATTTTTTAATCTTAACAAAATAAACCAAAAAAAATACTCTGGGTGAAATTCTGGCTACGAGGAAGTAAGAAGCACTGTATTTCTTGTATCTTCTAAATATTTAACTACTATCAAGAAAATCAATAATTTAATGGAAGAATAAATGATGATGATGACTGTCAGTTATAATATTAGTGTAAGAAACATTAATAGTAATAATTCTTAAAAATGTTGAGAAGCAAGTTCCTAATTTACCTAATTAAGGTTTAAATTTCTTAAACAGGATTATGCAAACATAAAGAAGAAATATGCTTTCCCTCTATGGGTTATAATCCTATGAGCACATGATTTTTTTTTAGTTATAGACTTCTAGTACTGCTCATGCAAAGCTGTCATAGCAGATTTCATGTCTTTAATGAATGAACAGAGCCTCACAACACCTTCTGGATATTATTGGTAAGAATTGTTGCAACCAGTAACTAAAGCGAGTGAGATTAAGGAATTTATTCATGGACATACTGCATTTCCAGATCTGCATATTATGTTCACATGTTCCCATATGGATTCCTACACTAACAACACAAATCACATCAGAGAGTTCATAAATACATAACAGTTAGGTAACATATACTTGTGGATTCATTTGTAACTTCGGTGTGCTGTCCTCATGACCAGAACACAGATTTCATTGACCTCTTGAGCTCTTGACTCATGACTTATCTAATCAGAACCATAGCTACACAGGAAATTACTTTTTATTATCAGAATTTTTTCTTTTTACTTTTCTAGGGTTTTCCTGCCTTTGATGAAATGTTAAAATCTGATATTTTGGGGAACTAATATTAAAAATGGATTGAATTGCAGCGATGAAAATGGTTCATTCTATTTCAGTTATCTTTTATAGTTCTTTCTGTTACACATTAATTCTGATTTTAATTTCAAATATCTGGAAACTTCTTCAAGATGGAAAATGTCATTTTAAATTCTGATATCTGTCAAAAAGTTCAGATTGTATTGCAGTTTCAGAGCTCCTTAAAAATAGAATAAAGAGACTTGTAGAATGTACCCTTTCTTCAGTTTTGGTTTTAATTGCTTTCTGATTTTAAAATATCTGACCTGTGAATTCCCAGTCAGTTTTAATTAATATTCAGGATTCTGTAAGCAGTTTGATGTAACTTCTGTATACACTATGTATATTAGTAATAGAGATAGTGTCTTTATTGATCATGTTCTGGAAGTTTAATGCGTTCAAAATAATGTTCTCAATTAATGCTATAAGCGTTTCAAATCTAATAGATTTTATCATTCTCTTTTTGGAGCTCCATTCACCTCTGTTTTCATCAGTTGTGCTAAGTTCAGCAAAGAATGTAAAAGGCAAGGACTGTAGTTTTTTTTAAAACTAGGAAACTAGTCCTCTAAAAGGAACCTATAACTCAGGGCTGGATGTCTCAGCTACTTAGAGTAATTTAAAAAGTTACATGGTATCCCAAGTTGCAAATATTCCCTTAGCTACAGTTGATGATGTTGGTAAATTCCCATAACACAGTAGGACAATTCAGAGGTACTGCCTTTGGCTCCTGAAGAAATATATGCTTGCTAGAATGGTGCTATGCCTAACAGCTTTAACTTTGTCTCAGAAAGTGTAATTAGCTCAAATCCAACACAAGAATGCTGTGCCTCTCCTGTTTCTAGTTCTGGAAACAGATCGGTGCAATCTTGGAGATATCTTTGCATATGTCAACATATATTGAACCTGGATGTTAAACCAAGAGGTGAACTCAAAAACATTAATCCACTTTTTTTTCCAGAGTTAAATTCTTGATTCATTGTTTCTTTTCAGTGTCAGGGAATTGGAACCTTTAGGTGAAACAAAAGACATTTAAAACAAATATCGAAATACTGTAGTTAGGGTCCTTCTTTTCTTTCACTGTGGTTTGCACAGAAGAACACTCGGGAAACATTAGTTAACAGTTCATTGTCCCCCAGAATTGTTATTGACAATTTACGATTTAAGAAATCTTCATTTGAGCTTGCGGAGTTGCAGGCTGGACTCAAGCCTGAGTGCTGTACTGAGCCATTATGTCATCTGTCTTTCAAACCAAAATCTGAAGTCTGCTGTAAATTTTCTACAAATTCTTGAGGATTCTATATTACATCATAAACATATGAACATGGCAGTTTCATGTGAGTCCACTGGTTTCAGGATGGTTTTCAAATTCATCAGAACACTTCTGGTGCTCTAGAACAACAACGTTTCTGCCCTTTACCTACTTTTTGCCTCATTGGATGTATTTCCTTCATTCTTAGTATTTTTTTCTTATTCTCCTCATCTGTTAATTTCATTATCTTCTTGCTATCAAAATCAATGAGCAAATTTCAGCTAAAAGGAGTTATGCTGAAGACACTCAGAAAGGTAGACATCTGACGGAGAGGAAGTAAATATTTCCAGGATATTTTCAGGGCAACCTGAAACCTGCCTAGAAATTTTGTTCTATCCAGTCAGATTAACTGTGCCCCAAACTGCTTATTTATTTCTAACAATGCTACAATGAAATCTAAGTGATTACATCAGACTTAACTGCCAAAACCATAGATGTCTAGCATTAGATGAAATGAATACCACCCAAAATTGTTAGCTAGGCAGAAGTGAGAGACCCACATGAACACTTCCATTGGGAAAAGAGCATTTAACATGGAGTCATTATATGTTTTATTAAGTTTGTTTGTGACTAGTCAATATGCATATGCCATGTTACATGGCAAAATGGCAGGAATGCTTTTCAGAGTTCACCACTGAACCCACTGCCTCCAGCCTAGCTGGTTGCTGTGGGATGGGGCAGGTAGCTGAATGCAGCACAGGGACAAGTAGGTGTATTCTCAGGAGGAGGCATGTGCACCCACAAAGCTGGGTTCCTTTGGTAAGGCTGGAGGACTACAAGAAAGAAATATGTAGGAAATATGGGGTATAACAGAAATACAATGTGAGCAAAGCAGAAATATATGTTTTCCCATCTATGATAGGGTTGTAGCTGTCAATGATTTGCCTCCTGTCTTGTAATATTTTTACAGAATTCCTGGACTCTAGAATATAACTGAAAGTTTTCAGATGTTCCTTATTTTCACTTTTGGTTCCCTGGTGTGTACATAAAAATGTCTTTTAAAATGGATTTGCGGGTAAGCAACCTTCCATTCCAAACACAGATGGTACGTCTGCATTTATTATTTAGACGTGCTAAGTGGAACATTTTTTTACACTGTATTGTATCTATACATTGTTCTCTCTGACTTATTAAATTTGGATATGATACTGTAACTCTTTTATTTAAAATAGAACATTTCTGCTCTATTACCTTGTTTTAAAAAAATGAACAAATAAACTGCTTTATCCCTTCACTACAGTTGTTCCACAGCCTTCTTGTCTGCAGAGATTTTACCTACAAAGAAGGTTGTGTCATTGTCTTATTGTTCATCAAGTATGTGATCAGTCTTGGCTTAAACAGTGTGATGCACTGCTGAAAAATGCTCTTCCTTCCTGTTGCAGTTATGGCATGTTTGATTGAATACTCATTTCACCATGGTTACCACTTCACTGGAAATTTTGCTGGCCAGATGACCCATGATACTCAGTCTGAATGTGTATTTTTCTGTCCTGACATTCTCTTCTTTGAATTCTGTCACAAAAGCCAGCTGTTAATTCATACTTGATTTTACAAGACTCAGATTTGTATTTAATCAATTTTGTTGTGTTTGGGCTCAGGATACAATTAAATGGGTTTTCCACTTCACTCTATGAGTTTTTGATCAATAGCTTGTAAGTTATTTTGAAGTCAAAGTTCTTTGCAGTACCATTTCCATTTTCATAAAAATCGCCCCATATGCCTAGATCCAAGAAAGTTCTTTTGAATACGTGTCTAAAACCATGAGTAGTCCCATAGATATAAATGGGAGACAGTGAAGGATTTCATTTTATGATCATGTTTTATTACCTCTTTAAAGGTGTCATACAGAACAACAACTAATTTACATTATTGACAATGAAGAATGAAGTTTAGAGCAACTTAAACTTCACTTGTGTTACACCTTTTCCAAAACATAATGGAATGACATTTGTGAGAATTAGGATTAGGCTTTTACACACTTTTCTGAAGCTAAGTTTCTATGTAAAAGAGAGAATGGCTACAAGAAAAATTTAGAAAACTTTGGAATTACAATAGTTACAACAGTTTCTGCCTTTTGGCCTGCAGGATGCTACAGATCTTATACAGTATCACAGACTGGGGGGCATATTCTTGATGAATCCCTCTGTATTGCCTGCTCCCAACCGTAACACTTTCAGATGTGATCTTTGTGATCAGCGTAAAAGCTGGTATCTGCTGTTAGCCTTCAACTTTTAAGTTCCCTGTAAGTGGAGAGCCTTGGAAATACAGATTTAATAGGCTGCTGTTGCGCCAGTACCTCACCTGTACTGGATGGATACACTGATATAAGTGATAGAACATTTCAAGCTGTTATTATTCCTCTACCTCCTTAAAAAGTTTATTTGAAAATCTATTGCATTTTAAAGATGTATTTTCTCTGGTTTGGTTTCTTCATATTTCAGCAGTCATTCTGGTGTCTGCAAAGTCAGAAAAGATGACAATTATCAGGATGGTAACTAGCACATCTCAGTACGCCACCTAAAAGGCTTACTAGCTGGAGTGATAGCTGTTAAATTTTGCCCCCAGATTCATGATGCTTTGTAAAGTTTTCTTCCAGTGTTTGTTTCATAGGCCAAAAATTAATTCATAAATCTCAGCCTATGTAACTGTATTTTTAAATTGACAATAGATGGGAAGATTTCTGTAATTGTGTGGGGTTTTAATAAATCTTATAGAAAAGGGAAAGAGAAAGAGAAAGAGAAAGAGAAAGAGAAAGAGAAAGAGAAAGAGAAAGAGAAAGAGAAAGAGAAAGAGAAAGAGAAAGAGAAAGAGAAAGAGAAGAAGGAAGCAAAGAAATGCAGAAAGGCAGAGAGAAAGTTAGAGGCTGATGAAGAGAGAGAAAAGGAGAAAAAGAAAGAAATAGAGAAAAAATAGAAAAATAAAAGAGGAAGAGAAAAGGAGAAAAAAGAGAAAGAATGAGAAAGAGCAAGAAAGTGAAAAAAGAGAAAGAAAGAGAAAGAAAATGAAAGAAAAGATAAAATTCCATATACACTGTCAGCTACTGGCAATGAGGCATGTAAGTGGTTTACCAGAGTAATTAGTGCTCAAAGTTTTTTAAAAATGTGATATACTGACATACAGCATTCAAAATTTTGGTTAATTATGTCTCCCATTAAAAACTGGAAGATTATTTCCAGATACAGAGTCAGCTTTCTACACCATTCCTTTCAATGGGACTATATCAGACTTCCTTGTCATAAAATACAGATTAGTCATAGATAGTGTGCTTGCTATTTTCATCTTGGGAAACAAATACCTTTTTTTTTTTTTTTTCCTGGAGAAACTGTAAGAAAGTAGTTTAAATGTTGTTCATCTCAAGCTGAGTGACATAGCCCTCTAGTTCCTGTGGGTGCTCAATGCACATTTTCAGTGGTTTATTTGAAGTGCTTCCATAACTGAAGGGCATGTGCATAAAATAATGTCAGGCAAAAACAGAGAAAGCTTGTTGCCATTGCTCTTTAGTACATGAATTGAAACCACATTGCTTTATCTACTGGGAATAAATGAAGAAATACATTGGAATGGTAAAAAATATCTAATCAGATACATGGCATGTAAATCTACATGCATTCAGAACTGATGTTTTTATTTTCATATTTAAAATTGTTTATTCTAACGTTTGCACGAAAATCAAGCAAAGGACACAGGTGTTCTTGGGTTTTGGTTTCTTTTGTCTTTTTTTCTTCTTAAGGAAAATAATACAGTTCTAACACTGAATATTTATTGTTCCACAGCATATGAAAAAGCTATTATTTTTCAGGGTTTTAAATGTGAAACATTTTGAACCAGAAGTAAAAAGCAACTCACAAAATTGTATATTTGAAAATTCCTCATCCATAAGTTTTATCTCAAATTTTTGTTTAGCTGTTTACATCAGAACATGGGTAGGCTGCATTAAGAGAGAAAAAAGTCATAAACCACCACGAAGATAATTAATTTCATAGCACCAAAAATTGGATGACCATCAAATGTTGGCAGGTTGGAAAACATTCTAAGGAAGTATCACTGCAAACTTCTTCTGTTTTTATACTTTTCCCTAGACAACCTTCATTGATTACTATCAGATAAAACTTGTATATGTGGACTTGCCCTTCAAACCAATCTGTAGGTTCTTAAACTAAAAACCAGCGTTACGGATCCGGCAAGTTAAATATACAATGAGTATTAATCTGTGTATCGCTATCTTAAGAAAGACTTCAAGAAAACCTGCAGTAATAATACAAAGTCAGAAATAATGTGTTTCAGTTTAGGATAGATGACAACTGCTATTCAGGAGAAAAAAAATACCTTTCCATAAGGTTTTTTCTATGCCCCTATTGTAAATGCATTTGTTGCTTTATTTCTATTAATATCAACCTGATGTTATGAAGAAGATAATTTGATTTAATAATCTGGTAAAAAATATTGAAATAGGCCACTAAACCATCTTCCTTAGCAGCAGTGTTTGAAATTAAAAAACTTATTCTTTAATTGAGTTTCATTTTGGATATGACGAATGGGATCAAACCTTTGGCAAACCTAAGCAAAGCTGATGCACGTGAACAAGCCGACAGCTTTAGAATTGTAACTCCAGCCCACAGATATCTAAATTCTGCTTCAATCTTATTTTTGCTGCAAAAGTTGGTAGCAAAATCCTCAGCAGAAGAATATGCTAAGGCAAGAATATAATCTGTTGCTGTTTAATGTGCAGTGAAGCCTAATCACCCATTTTCAAATTTCACCTGTGAGAAAAAAGCTTGGCAATAATTAATCTCAGTGAAAAGTGAGGACTGGGTACTCTGTAAAAACAGACACCACAGTGTTGAGGTATGGAATACCAAAAATAGCACAGAGAAAAAATGTGCATGTTTTACTGGCATAACAAATGTAGAGCAATCACACTGTTATCAGCGTCACATCAGCACCAGCATAGCAACACCCGCGGTAAGATCTTTAAGGGACAAAACTGTACTGAGAAAGGTTTCACTTTAGGATAGAAAGAAATGGAAACAGCTCAGAAATCTAACAGTTTGCCCTAGTCTTCCTTTGAGAGTTCCTGCCCTGATTCTGCAGCCTTAAGTCATTTTTCCCTACTTGACTATTTTCCAGTAGCTCCATTACAAAGCTCATATCCCAAAGAAGGAGACTTTGGGTCAAATAAAGTACCCAAAGCTTGTTCTTGAAAAGAAGTCAGACTGAGATTCCTCCTCTGATAAGATCTTTTCTGATGTCTTGGTAAGCTTTCTGTCTCTGGGGTTATAAACCTTAAACCAGGAAAGATCAGTGCTTTAGGGCCACGAATTGTGAGTTCTCTTTTGTTGTTTGTGTTTTCCCTGAGCTGCTATTAATATGTCCTCATGTCTGAGAGATTACTAGGAAACTGATGAATCCCCACTTAGGTTTCTTTCTAAAATCTTTAACAGCACCCTAGGTAGATATTCTCCTCTTTGATACGAAATCCCAGAGCATTTACTCTTGACAAGCAAGTTCTGGAAGTCCTCATTCTCTGGAATTCAAAGGGCTAAACCTTTTGTCTCCGGATTTTCGAATCGCTGAAGTTATTCCATAAAGTAGAATTCAAAGTCGAAGACCAGCTTGACTTTATTCTTTGTTTTTATTCTCTAAACATATTGAAAATACATTTTAAAATGTCTACCAGTTTGAGAAACATTAATAGTATTTTTACAGCAATACCTATCCTTTTTAAACCTCTGTATGCTAATTTTTGTAGCTGTTTTTTCAGCATCAGTTTTGGTAGGGTCTTCTCAGCATATCTCTCCATGATGTTTCTTTTACAGAAGTATGATATTGGAAGATCAGGACCCCGTACTGTCTGCCAACCATTTTGCCTCCTCTAGAGGCAAAATGTATACTACAGCGAACCTGTTTAAAACTTTTCCCAACTCAAAAGCATATATTTAGGTTGAACAAAACAATATATGGGCCTGCACTAACATCTCTGCATTCTTTTTGTCAAAATATTCCTGGAAATGCTTTCTATCTGTTCATTCATTTGTTCAGATTATTTTTTGTACACTATTTTTTTTTTTTTAATTTATAAATAAAAATTATGTCCTTATTGGAAATCCTTCAAAAGTTTATTTTCTTTTTAAAATAAGAACAATTACTGAAAATAAAAAATGCTCTAGGAAATCCAGAAATTGTTCTCCAGTTTGGAATTTAACACATAAAAAGATCTTGGAAAAACTACCCTCAGTTTTATGGTTTACCCAGTTAAATGAAAAAATATTCAGCCAGGTATGTTCAGTGGTTTTACTTACGTACACTCTTGGTACAGAGTGCCAATGCAGAAGGAGGGGTGAATTATCTGTACATATAAAAGTTTCAGAATTCGTATTACTGTATTGTCAAAATTACAGGTACACATACCTTAGCTCAGGCACTAAAATCATTAAACTTCTTTAAAAAGCAGGTGAATTTAAAACCAATGTGAGTTGGAGATTTCCTCAGTGGGTCAGTATTTTGGGGCGGATATTTTCAATAAATGTACTTAAAAATATATATTGAAATGTAGATATCCTTGATCAAGATTAAGCTTTGTAGTTGAGATAAATATGTAAAGGAATGAAGGCTTTCTGAATCAACAAACATCTGGAAAAAGGGAGATCTGAAGACTGGGCAACAACATAGATGAATTTGGCCAAACCTCTGATTTTCAGACTACTTTGTCCTAGAGAGTGTATCTTACAATATGCATGAAAAAAACCACTTCTTTATTTGCTAACAATGAAACACTTTGGGAGAAGGACAAACAGATGCGTATTTGAATGATTAAATAGTACAGAGAGTGACTCTTCTCAGAGAAGTATCTCAGTAACTATGGCATGTAAATGAAGGGCTGCTGAGGCTGTTGCTTCACATCAAATGTATGCAGCTTCTGCTTGTTTTTCCAACGGCCAGTACCACAACTTCAGTTTAGTAGATTAAGGTCAAAGAGAGGTTCATTTTTTCTTACATTCTTGTACAAAGAAAACCCAAACTATTTTAAAGATTTTGCAGATCAAATTAGGCCCTGAGTAATACAGGCAAAGTACATTAGAATCTATCTAACAGTATTACCAATGACATTTACCCTTTCTAGACTTTTTTTGGTGCTGCAGAGACTGATAGAAGGGAAATAAACAAATTTAAACGAGAAGTTTAGCGTCCTCAGTCAATATACGTAGACTCTGAGTATGTACAAGGAACAATTCTTCTGAGTAAAGTGAGGGATTTTTTGCATTCCTAAAAGCGCGTAGCCACAATGCAGCACATTCTCCAAAACTTCAAATGGATATTACTAGGAATTTTTATGAAAATAACCATTTTGCATGCATATTTGTTTGTAAAATTTACCTCCTTATAGATAAAGCATTTAGGTGCAGAAATATCTAGATTTTGATCAGTCAAAATCTGATCACATATTTCCTACTAATAGCAATGTGCTGTACATAGATTACTGCATATTTTTTTTATAATTTCTTCCCCAAATATTGCAAATAGTAACTTCCAAACTGATCTTGAAGGGCTGTATTATTGTCAGCTGCTCTTGGGCACCATGCTGTAAACACTTAAAATAGCTTTCATGCTAGAAATTAAAAATTGTTTTGCTATTCATCTTAACTATTCTTACTTAGCATATAAGTAAAAAGCAGTTACAATATGTCTTACACAGGAAACCCATCAAGCATTTATGCTATTAACTGACTGCAGGGATGAATGCTGATTACCTGACTAGGCTTTAGGACCCAGACCTGAGTACCTGGGAGTCTGGGTGTGGGGAAGAGATGTGAATTATGTATATTTGAATATTATGAATATATGTGAATTACAATGGGTGGAACCAAGCACAACTAAGTCACTTTGGAGCTCATGTTCCTAGATTGTTCTATATTTTGCACATGCCCTGCATTATTTTGCATGTTTGTGCCATGAAAGTGCTCATTCAAGGTGTGAAGCTCCTTGCATGTCTGTTTTTGGGTGGAGGAAAGTGCAACTGTATGGTTTCAAGCCAAATCATAACATAACTTGTGCCTAGAAAACCAAGTAATAGCACCCGGCTAATTTTTATTTGTAAGCTCTGACATGGGTTGAAAGAATTAGAAGCTTTTTCAAGCTAGACAGTTCAGATTATTAAATACACATGAAACTTTACCTGTGAATGCCATGCTTGCAGAAGCGATTGCCTCAGCTCTGGAGGTTAGAGCCTACATTTGCAGGGAGGAGTGTGGCTGTTGCCTTCATCCTTGGGTTTCCCTGGTGGCTAATGAAAAAGAAGCCTCATCTGAGGAGCCACGCTCCCCTGCTTCACTGCATGGGGCTCTAAACACCTGACTAAATTCACTGTATGGTGAATTTGCCCTCCGGGAGTAGCAGTTTGGATCTGCAGCATCTAGTATGATGACATGCAAAACCCTTTTGGCTGAATCTAAAATGGTAGACTCAGGGGAGTTTCTGAGCTTCTGCTTTCAACTAGATACTAACCCCTGTACTTGAATCTTGTTATCCCCTTTTCCCCCCGTCTTCCTTTCAGCCTTTCTGCCCCATTTGCCTTTTTTTCTTTTTCTGCTTGAAGAAGGCTTGGGGATTGGGTTGGAAGGTGCCATGTGGCCAGCTGGAGCTCTGGATGAGGTGCCTCAGCAAGGGCTGGCACTTGGCTCTGCTTAAACTCCACCTTTCTGAGCAGTGTCGAATCTCCCAGTTCATACCTCAATCTTTTTCCCTTCCTAGTCTCAAGCTGAGTTTCTAAAAAAAGACAACAAAAGTTGATCTCGCTTGAAATGTGAAGCACAATCGCTTGGTTTAAACTTCTCAGGCAGCCTGAGACTTCTTCATCAATCAGCCCAGTGTTGAACAATAATTACCACATGCACTTGCTTATTTGCTAGGGCTTATTTTCCAATAGGACCTTAACAGAGTGACACCTATACTGGATACATCAAGAAGTAAAAAGGTTTATTTTGAACACAAGAGGTGATTCATATGACAGATGCTGGTTCATTTAGAAAGCTTTCATTTAAAGCTAATTGTGACTTGCTATCACTCTGTGGAAGTGAAGATTCCTGCCAAAACTGTGAATATCTAGCATTTCTGAATAGCAAGTTACATCTGAAAAACAAATACAACTGTGGTTTTGGTCAGAAAAGGGAATGTAAAAATAGCAGTTTCTTTGTATTTGGTCATGTCTGCTTACTTTTCCAACCAAAATAAGGTTTTGCAAATTTTTTTACTCATGTAGGCAATCCAGAGCCAATACACTTTGGTAAAGTGTGCAGTAACTCTTTTCCTTTTAGATAACTTCTACAGAAATGTTATGCTATATTCCTAACACAGAGCTAGACTGATTTGAAAGTCAGGTTATCAGGGTAAGTTTGCAAATCTGCCAAAAAAAATAGAAGGAAAAAAAAAAAGAAAACCAGAAATCCCCACTTTCAGCCAAGCCCCCAAAACAGAAAAAGAGATCTGTAGGTCAGAAAACATAACAGAATATTGTTGCATAAAACCTAAACCTTTTGATTATCATATTTAGATCTTTAGTTTCTCTATGTGCAGACTGAAACTTAACATGCAATTCTTTTTGAAAACTTCAGCATGCAATTTTTGCAGCCTTCCTTCATATTGAATTTCATTTCAAAGTAAAACTTGATTGAACTGAACTAAAATATCATTCTTCAGTTGTAAAATACATGGGGCAAGAAGAGACAGAAAAGGGATCATACTACATTTCGCAGTATATGATGCAGGACCAGAGAGCATTTTCAACTCCCAGATCCAGATGCAAACCTTTGTCTTGACTGCCTACAAACAGAGCATCTAAACATAGCATCTATAGCATCTTTCTCTTTCTAATCTCCCTTCTAACCCAGGCCCTCCACTCCATGTGCCCCAGTTTCCACTGAGGGGAGGTATACAGGGCTTATGTGAAAGGCAGAGGTGTCCTCCAGCAGTGCCCCAAAATTGGACAAATGGAGAACCAGGACTACAGAGTTGCACTTGCCCAGCATAATATATGCAGCCAAAGCAGCTTATGCCCATGACTTTAGCTCTCAAGCAGAACTGCAGATACATCATGAATAATACACAGGACTATGTATTAATAATGGGAATCCATACAGCAAAATATTTTCTCCATTAGGGAGCACCCTCGTCCTCAAGAGATGCAGAAGAAATCTTAAAATTCAGGAGATATCTGACTACAGGCCAAGTATTCCCCTCAGGGAAGTCAGTGGCAAAAAAATCTACTCGACTTTAGTGGCGCATGATTTGGTGCTTTATACAAAAAAGGTCACTCACCACATGCGTGGACAAGTTGTCAAATACATTTGGTTAACAGAATGCGGCTATTTTGGGCTCAGCATCATGCTATTATTTTTGTTGCTTATTGTTTTTATATCTATCTTTAAGCACTGGGAGAAAAACAGAAAACAAAACCTAAGTGAGATACCCATGTTCTATCAGTTGCGGTGGACAAGGATTTCGCACGAGATCATTGGCCGGTGGAATACATTTTCTCTGTTCTCAGGATGTGCATCTCTAAGGAACTCCTGTAAATTAACTTTTATTCTTGGGAGAAAACCAAGGACAGCAAAAAACCCACCAAACCCTAGAAATAATTTTCATTCTGCAGATTTCAGAAAGTATTTTTTTTCTCACCTAAATGTGTTTTTCCTGTAACGCCAAATGTTCAAAATATTTTCTTCACAGACTCTCTCTCAACTCCTTTCTATCCCCTTTCTTTCACTTAGCAAGGCAGCAATTCCCAAATGGAAATCTTATGTTTTGCCATTGGGCATAAATCGAGTGGAAAAAAATGTTTTGGGAATATAGGAAAAAACGAAATAGAAGTTAACAACGAACATTTGTGGCTTGGGAAACAACCTGGTTTTAAGAGAAGCTGTTTCACTCAAAGGTGTTTCTCAGCAGTGTGGATGGCAAGTCTGGGCAAAAGAGCCTGGATTGGAGAAGGAGACCCGTTTTCTGACTCACAGGGCAGGGGGCCACACGCAGGTCCCTGGTTTATTTGCGGAAAATGGAGGGAAACGGCTTCCTGTGTTGTCACGCACTCGTGCTGCAGACACTAAGTGGCTGCATCGGAGAAAGGAACAGTTTAAATTCAAGCAGAACTTTTCCTGAAGTGTTTATTTTTGAAAACTTGCGTGTCACGAAGGCTGGTCTCATGACTTGAAACAAAAACCAATGTTGCTGCTTCCATGAGGTTAAAACGACAACAGAAGAACCACAGCCACTTTGCCTGGGACAGAGGAAGGTCAGGCCTCACGTCGGACAGAGGCTTGTCTCCGTGGGGCGACGCCAGCCAGCTGATCCTTGACCTTTAGATTCCCCAGAGTGGCCACAATTTTGGGGAAGTGGCATCTGTCAGATGGCCAAAGCGAGAGGGTGGTGGAAAGGCCGGGCTGGTGGCCAGGGGCAGCCACGGGCAGCTTGGAGGAAAGGTGTTCCCTTACTGGGAAACTGGGTAGGTTGGAGGAAAAGTGCTCCCTTACTAGGAACTTGGTCTCGCTTCGTTCCCGGCCGTGGGGATGGAGAGTCCTGCCGAAATGGCTACGGATGAGGGTGCTGCCTGGGGATAGGGCCAAGGGGCAGGTAGGGGAAAGGGAAGGTTGTGAGGAGAAATATCTGCAGGGAGGGAGAGGTTCGCTCTGGCTGCAGGTGGGAGGGCGAAGGGGCCTGTGGGAGGCTCCGGGGGGCTGTGCAGCAGCTGACACCAGCCCCGGGGCAAGAGCTGGGGCCCGCCCCCCCGGGCCGGCCGCTTCCCCCGAGCCCCTGAGGGGTGGAGGGAGGGAGGCGGCGGGGAGGGGTGGCGGAAGGAGGCGGTGGGAGCCCGCTCCCCGGGCTCGCTGTGGGGCGGGTGGGGAGGCAGCTCCCGGGGAGGGGAGGAGGAGAGGAGGCAGAGAGGGGATGTTGTTAAACAGTTTCTTACCGTAAGAGGGAGTTGGGACCCAGATCTTTCCAGTTAATCACACAACAAACTTAGATCATCGCAATAAAAAGCAGCTCGGCTCGCTCTGCCTCCTCTAGTGACCGGCTCCGCACAGGGTCCTTCCGAGGAGCCGTCTCCTCTCCTCCTCCCCGCCAGCCGCCGGGGGGGCCGCCAGCACCATGTGGGCCGCCCAGCTCCTGCCAGCCGTGCTGCTCCACCAGCTGCTGCTGCTGCCCGTCTCCATCCCGGTGGCAGGTCAGTTTTGCTATCACTTCGCTAGTGACCCCCTCCCGCCCCATCACCTTCCACCTCACGGCTGCACCGTTCTCTCTCTCCCTGCCGTGGCGAGGGTGGGTGCTTGGGGCCGGGCACCGGGCGCACCCG
>Ga0065711_1005203_pt1 | contig 33164 bp, 13 predicted proteins | sample Hoacrofraction12_FD_59098 | JGI IMG/M metagenome (GOLD analysis project Ga0065711, IMG submission 59098) | Hoatzin crop microbial communities from Cojedes, Venezuela - Epithelial fraction 12 v2 (version 2) | ecosystem: Host-associated > Birds > Digestive system > Esophagus > Crop | place...
TGTAAAGAGCATAATGTTTATGGAAATACAGCTGCACAGGGGACTCCCAGAAAGGCTCTTCCTGAGCCAAAGGAGGCAGAGCAGTATGCTAGCATCCGTGCAGCGGATTGTTCTAGTCTCAGCAAAAGCCATCGATCAAATCAAGATGCAGACTACCAAAGGAAAGATCACTCCCAAAAATCTGCCAGTCATGCTGGAGAGCAGTGAAGAACTTCCTACAGAATATCCAGTTTCCTTACCTGGCCATAAGAACTGCTGCTGCCCGAGTAACTTGGCCCACCCTATGACAAGGACACCATCTGGTTACTTCTCTTTTGTAAGGGATCCAGCTTGCATTAGCAAAAGTAAGCAACTACATCCTAAAGCTATGCAGGGCAGTATGAAGAGCCTGGCCTTCCTCCTCACCCTCACAATGATGCTGAGTGTGATGATTTCACATGCTGGGACTCCAGGTAAGTACGTAGCACGTGGATACATTTTCAGTGTGAGAATACACACTTTCAGACAAAATATCCTCTAAAGTTCAAATTCCGAGTGGTTGCCAAGTGCTTTTTCAGTGCCATGACACTCCACTTTCTCAAATTCTGTATTCTGACTGGTGACTGACTGATGCTTACCTGGCCATAGGAGGTACCACCTTGAGGCTGGTAGCTCTGTAAGAAAGGAATTATTGATTAATAATTACTGTATTTTTGAAGAAGATGCCTCTTTCCTATTTGTCTCCTTGTGTGGAAGAAACCCTAGAATAAAATAGAGTATGTACAGACTCTGCTGCTTAGCTAGAATTTATTTCTTATTTCTTATTCTGGATGAATATCTGATCACACTGTATTTATCAAATGACAAACACAGAGCAGTTTTACATCTGTCTCAGACCAGACTCTAGTCTTAGGAGTGTTTTCCAGGCCATTGAAGGGACACAACATTTTCTTATTATGCTTCTTTTGCCTGTGGTTTCTCAAACATTGAGCTTAGATGGCTAATGGTAGGTGAATACTGACTTCCTATATTTGTATTTTTGGTGGGCCCCAGTTGTGCAATTCCCTTCCTTCTAGGAAAAATAAAAGTGAAAAATAGTTTTAAAAAATTAAGAAAAAATCCTAGAAAAAAATACAGATTCATAAAAAGAAAATAAAACAACACAATTAAAAGTAGCACTTCAAATTAATTAGTCAAGTGTGCCAGCGCCTTTTCAAAAATTTTCAGTAATATAAAGTTACTGCGGGCAACTATAAGCTGCTTTTGCGATGTGCCTCCAATAAAATGTCAAAAAAGAGCAAATGTTTCATGTACATACAGACCTGTGCCACAGCTGTCTGGGACAGTTATGGAGACAGGGATTACCAAAAAGGATTTGACCTATCTTGTCTGTTTCTGCTATCTGACATAAAGATCCTGACAAAACTCATCGCTATTTTAGGGTTGCTTTAATTTGCATAAAAGCTGTAAAGGGAGGTAAACATTCATCAGCTTCAGGCTCTAAGACCAAATCTTCCTGCAGCTAAGGACCTGACCCAACATTCTTTAGCTCCTCAACACCCTGTCTCTGTACTGAGATAAAAGGAGACAGCGAAGAACTGACTATAACTTGATTTGTACCATGTAAATTAACTGGAACAGGAACAGCACCAAATAGACTATTTCTACCACAAATTTTAAAGTTTCATGCCCATGGAAAAGATAAGATAGCAATGGGAATCCATGCTTCCTGGAGATATCCATCAAAAGCACAACTGTCATTTTCACAACAAAACTTGTGAAATGGATTCAGAGATTTTTTTTTTTTAAATTTTTTTCTTAAGAACTCAATATAGATTGAGAAAAAATTAATATCTGCCACCTTTTGCAGTGCCATGGCACACAAATTTCTCGAATGCTGTATATTGATTGATGGTTACCTGGCCATAGGAGGTGCCACCTTGAGGCTGGTAGCCCTGTAAGAAAGGCAAGAACTCGCTTGTAAAGAGAGCTGTTGTCTTAGCACAGCTGCGACAGAAAAGCCCATTTCCACTCAAAGTTCCTCTGTAGTATGTTCTTTCTCCTTTGCGGTAATTCAGCGGTACAAACAAAAATGAACAACTGCACAGCAACACCAGGAAGGAAAAAACCCAGCCAAACCCCAAAATCCATTTACAAGGCAGGGCCCTGCAGAAAAGCTCAATACATTTGAGCAATAAAGTCTCACCTGGCCATAGGACTGGCTGCCTTGGGAACCCTTTGAAAGAGAGAAGAAAATTACCACCTTGACAAGGAGGCCTCTGTAAAGAGCATAATGTTTATGGAAATACAGCTGCACAGGGGACTCCCAGAAAGGCTCTTCCTGAGCCAAAGGAGGCAGAGCAGTATGCTAGCATCCGTGCAGCGGATTGTTCTAGTCTCAGCAAAAGCTATGAATCAAATTTATCTGCCCTTGTGAAATATTTCCATCATTGCATGTAGTGGTACAGAGAATATTGACAGACATTCAGCTTTTTTTCCCCTCCCCAAAGACGAGGAGGTCTGAAGAGCCTTCATACTTCCGTTAATACTATGAATATTCTCATGTGTTACTCCGCACCAATTTATGTTACCATTTTGTTAGTATTTGTAAAATACACATGCTTTTTTTTCACATAAGTAGTTTTATCTGCATGTCTTTAAGTAAGGCTGAAAGATGTTTCACGAGGATCTGCAGTTATGATTCTCCATCATTCTTGATATGAATAGGCAACTATCCTTCATATTGTTCAGAAATTTGAGATCTAATATACGTGGGGTCTGAATCTAACAGCATGGGATTTATGACGTGATACTGAGCCCAGAATCACTTCCTCTTATTGCCATGGCTTTTATGCACCTTTTAAAGGACACACTGAGTGGAACACAGTCATTTCACTGCAACCAGTCACACATGGAAATACATTTATGAGCATTCCAAATAAAAACAGCTGAACACCAATACCAGATGACAATTTTATGAACAAAAATCAGAGAAATAGAAATATCTGCACCCTGTGAAATGCATTGAAAAACATAGGAAAGTATTTATTTCCAAGTTGTGCTGGCTCTCTTTTAGTGAAGTCTACAGGAATATTTCTACTCCTTTTTAAGTTCACTTACCTGAGCATAAGTACTGCTGCTGCTTTGCTGTCTTTGTCCACTCTAAACAAGAACAGAAAAAATAGTTATTTATATTTAAAAGGAATTCCTTATCTGCTAAGCCATTTCAAGAAGCAACTCTATCTTCATATCTACTAGACAATATGAAAGCCAGAAAGAGTTCCTTATGCCCTTTCTTATTTTATTTATGCCATCTCCATGCGCTACGATGTTCAATACTTCTTTATATAAAGATCCCTCATAAATAAAGTGCTAAAAGTATTTAATACATCTTGATGTCATTTTCTTAATGAAAATCCATGATATAATACATTGTTGTGTCATATTGTGGTATTTCAAGTGAGTTTAAATAATTCTACCCTTCAAATGTATCACGCACATTGCCATTAAATTCATATCCATTTATATTCATGTTATGACTGATTTTTTCATGAATAAGCACAATAAACTTTTAACAAAGGCTTTGTCAAAACAAAAATTGGAAAAGCCACAGTTACAATTTAACCAAAGGAAAAGTTGCTGCAGAAAATCTTTCAATTCCCGTGAAATATATGGATCACAAGAGCAATCAAATATTCTTCAGTTTTATTTGTGTATACACCTTGAAAATACTTAACTGGTGTAATAAAAACTCTATACACTTAAATTCAGAAATGAAATAACAGGGACATCTTATTGCTTTTTCTGCCAACATTCCCCACTAGTTATGAAAGACTCTAATGCTATACATTTTGAAAGCAATGATTTTCAAATGACAAATTTCAGCTGGGGTAACCTGCTACTGAGCTTTCAATGAAAGCAAGAATTTGTCGTTGTAGTCTGAAGGTAGCAAAGCCTAAACTGTGAAGAGTGATAAGAAGGTTAAAATTGCAAAGCACCCAGAAAAAATATGCCTGAGTGATATCCATAATACTTTACAAACATGCTGTAAATATGTCATTGGGGTGTAATCAACTTTTCAACTGCCTGGTTATCAAGAAGCAATGTTATAACTACAACAGCAAACAAAAGTTGACCTAAACATTAACTAGCAGGGTTTTAAATGTGCTGCTAAATTAGTTGTTTTCCTTAAAGAAATAGACTGTTTAAATGAACATGGAACTGTGCAGGTTATGATTTATGCATCTTTGATTTAATATCAAATATCATTGATTTAATATCATTCAAGCTTAAGGTCTAGAATTCCATCCACCTCTCTGAACAGATTGAGATGGTTAAATTTTGCAGATTTTGAGAGCACCATGGAAGTAGGATACAGAGGTTTTCATATTTTATGACTGTAGAAAACAGCTGCAATTGTCTTTAATCAGCAACCAAGTAAAATATCCACTTTGTTGTGACCACAGAAACACCCTCCTCCACAACTGTAGTTTGTGTCAATCTAATATAGCTGTAAGTTATCCATACTTATTTATTCCCAGAGATGAACAATTATTTAGTTTACTGAGATAGGGCTTCAGTTAAAACTAAATATAATGGAGAAACAATGTCTACCTGTATTACAATCCTAGTAGCAGAACTTCCCAAACTCTGAAAACAAAAACAAAACACCACAACAGAAAACATGCAATTTAATTTGTTTAAATGCAATGCCATTAAACAGAAAATACTAAGTTGCACTATTTTGCTTGGGAGAATAAAGGGAAAGGTCGTATGTGTGATGTACTGACTATCAAATTCTTAACACCCAGTGTTAAACTAGTTTATCCTCTGCTCTGAAAGTCTGGGGAGGCAGCCTGACCCTACTAAGTAGTTTTCTACACTTGCATCTGCTTCTATTATAGCAGATGTGGAGAGCAGCAGAGCACAGGCTATGTGCTTTTTGTAGTCACCTTGGCTTTTCCAAATGTGGTGAGTGAAGCTAAGACATCATCATCCCTCCAACCTGTCTCACTGTCACCTGCATTGGATATATATCACCACAAATATGAATTCAATTCCTGATCCAGTAATTTGTTTGCTGAATTTTAGAGCACCAGGGACAAATATAAAAGGGTAGCAGACACCATCATGAGGCAACTGGTTTGGTCCCATAAGAATTATGTAACTATTATAGGAATCATAAGAAAAAAAGTATGCTTACCTGGGGGTAGGTATGACGCTGCAAATGAAACATAACAATCTTTCATTCTTTTGCACAAGGACTTGTCCAACCAGAATATTGCAGCAGAAAAAGGGCCCTATCTTTTGGATGCAATACACAACCAAATGTGAAAGAAAGTTATGGATAGTATAGAACAAATGCATCTTAATTGTCATTCAGCTTAGAATAACAACACATTTGATTAGAAACTAGACATCAGAAAAACATACATACCAAATGTTACGTCATACAAACTCACTTTAACCACCTTGAGGTTAAACTTACTTTTGACTGACTGTATGAGTTCCAAGTAAGCAGAGTGGAAATTTAATAGTTTAAAAATGAGAATGGAAGTGAACTTACAAAAGAAAGTAGCAGTAGAAACAGAAAATCAAAACTATTCAGGAACACAGAGGCTGTATGCATGGAGAGACCTGGAATCTGCAGCTAATCCAATATCTCTGCAAGTACTAATAACAATCATAGAACCACGAGATTTGTAGTTATCTTACTACTGGCTTTCTCTGCAGATAACTATGCACGTAGGGTAAACCTTGCCTGCCAAACAGTTGTCTTATGTACTGGGAATCTTTGTGTGATGTAGATATTTTAAAGCTTTTAAAGTCAAAATTCTGAGCACTGCAGAGAAAAAGTGCTTACCACAGGTGGAAAAGGGTTGCTGTTGGCAATGACCACTACCTATAGAGAAACCGGAAAAAGCTGTTTACTCGTCATAGGGTTTATTTAACTAGTTAAATATGTTATGAGAATGAAGAATACTGAATTCTCTAAACACACAAACTCTGATAATAATGCTATGAATGATTGCTTTTATAAAATACTATTTTCTTAAAAATTGTTAGTGTACATTACCAAGCAAAGAAGAATATATATGCATACATGCTTCACACAAAAGTACAAGGAGATAAAAGACTTGCTCCCAGTCACACAATGACTCAGCTGTAGAGGCAGAAGTAGGATTTTATGTATTGTACCATATCCACTGGCCTACACTGTGTGTCCTTTTTGATCTTCAACTTCCCAGCCCAAAGTGGAAGAACAATTTTTTTTCTCTTTATTCAGTATTATGCTTAAAAAGGCTGAATATTGAATTCATTAAAAAAATTAAGCCAAATGCAATAGTTGTATCTTCTGCTGAGGCTTCAATGTTTTTTAATTAGAAGCACTTTTTTGCCCTTTTTTTTTAAAAACTGAAAACAGTTTGTATTATCCAGTGGTGTAAAAAGGAAAAGGAGAGTTGGTGCTATCAGAAGTAAAGAATTCTAGTATAAAACAGGGAGAAGTATTATGTTTTTAAAACTAACTTATTAAAAAAAATTGATCAATATGTTTTTCATTTCTTAAAGCAATGGGAAATTAAAATGAAAACAATTATCTGCGAGGACATGAATGGGTACACTGTATGTTTACTGAACACATCATTCTTAGTATTAGCCCTGAGCTTCCTGGGGACTGAACTGAGAGGAAGGGCCTATGTAAATATAACGAATCAAATTCAACAATCCCCATAAACATGTATGAAATTTTATTTTATATACAGTTAAGTCAATTATTGACAAAAGCCACCACAGCACATCTAGTTAGTATAAGGCATCTAAGAACCAAATTGATTCAAATCATATAAATCAATCTGGCTTAAAACATTGAAAAGTCTTAACTGGTAAAAGGAACTGCGGTAACACTGAAATAAAAGGAGTCATGTCAACTTACAACTGCAAGAATTTTTTTCCCTTTTAACTGAAAGGAAAAGAAGTGCTTACCTTCTTACTGGAATCTGAAGCACTTGAAGGGACAGACTGTGAAGAACATAGAATCCATTTTTTGCTTAGGTAAATGTATGACAATTTAATTACAGCACTATTTCCTACAAGAATGTTATAGATAACATCATTTCCCTAGAGTACCAAACAAAATAAGATTATGGAGAAAAATATGAAGTATTGGCAACTAGTAAATGAACAACTGAAATAAACCAGCTGGTTTAATTTTTTCTACAAACTCCAACTGTTTTGCTAGTTTTACACAGTGCTCTATGGAAGCTGCAATGCTTCATCTAACATGAGATTGGAAGTTTGATTGTAAGAAAAATAATCTATTGGTAGGAAAAAAATATTAAGCTATTCTACCTTCACCAAAAAACAGGCCACCCCAAACCCCAGAATCTACCCCTACCAAAACTAAAAGACCTACTGTTGAAATATAAACTGGAATAAATAGGATGCACCATAAGAATAGAAATGTTTTAAATGAAGCATAAAATAATGTGCAGCAAAGCTTACCATTTCATCAACCCTCATGTACAAATACATAGGCAAATACCACAAAAAAAACCTTTAATTCTTAGTAACTACCAGAGAAAGCACTGAATTTTGGAAAATCATAATAAAAGTAACTGCTGTTCATTTACAGAATAAATACAATTGAGTTTCTGTGTAAAACAGAAGTGAGTAACTTCTAAGAAAGCTGATGCTACAACGTACACTAAACATGTAACCCATCTGTTGAAGTTATTTCTAGATAGGATTGCTACTCAACCATTTGCAGACAGTCTTCCTTTATCCCCTTTCACAAATTTTATTATTGTTTGGTAAAAGTTGGGCATAAATGCTTAGTTTCTGAATAGCTTGGGAAGTTGAAAATGAAAACATGCTGGAAAGCACATAGTTACCTGGCCATACGTAAGACCACTGCTGGGTGAGGATGCACTCTGAAATAAAAACATAAATCAGGTATTTATTTATATAATAATTTGTTAATTATAGCTAGAAGTCATCATTTTTTTCCCTAGATGATGTACACTTCAAAATGATTTCTACTGTACTTCATATATTTAAGGCAATACTAAAGTATACTGAACTTGCTTAAAGACAATTGAAGTAAAAACTTTCTAACATTCTACTATAGTCGTAAGATTAACATTGCCCTATCACAAAATTTATACTTACGTATTAAACAAAGATAAAATACATTTACTGTTTAGGAATTAATACAACTAATGATGTATTTAAAGTTAAGCATATGATTAAGCAATTTCTTGGCTAGGGTTTCACTTCCTAGCAGACATTAGAGAATGTGTTGTCTTTCTGGCAGATTTTTTTTTTACTTGCTTTCATGATTTCAAAAATGGAAAATATGTTAGATTTTAAAATAAATCTGTTCTCAGGTGAAAATGAAATAAACCAGATTAGTAGAGAAGTTTCTATTGTCAATTACAGAATTATTGGGTTAATACAAAAAGATTGTAAGAAAACCTAAATAGTATTGCGTAATATGCAATATCCAAAGATAATTGCTCTAACAGATAAAAAGCATTATGCAGTACGAATTTTGACATTTTAGTGGCTTAACAAATTAAGTGTTTATAATAGGTGATGAGTAGCCCCTATAACATAAATTATTACACTTAAAGGAAATGACAATGTAACACCTCTTAATTTTGTTTTTTAATGTCGTAACAATACCTCAGACTACCACCATTTTCCTTGATATATTTAGGAAGAATAATAAAGCTCTGCAGAAGAGAATCGGATGCCATTTGCAATAAGGAGATGAGTTAAGAAACATAGTAGTGGAAAATTGGTAAATACACACATAGGCAACTTACATCTTTGCAGGCGTGTTGACTATATGCACCAGCAGCACCTCCCTAAGAAAAAAAAACGAAACCAGTTATTTATCTTCTATAATTGCTTAAGCAGAAAAGACACACTTCAGACACCTTCAGTGCTGACTGATCCTTATGTAAAGTATGTAAAGAATCGATGATGAAGAGAGTATGTACTTTCCGCTATTAATGTGTGAACACCCACGTGTGAACACAAGAACCAGGCACACTAGCTCTTCGTGTCTTAGTGATTATCTAGTGGCACTCAGGAAACATTTTAAAACAGACACTGTTATACATTATTTTGATAGAGACAAATTATCAATCTTTAATATCATGCTTGTAATTTAAACATATCACGTATGCAATATCCACATACACATACATGTAAAAATTAGGAAGCAGAAACTGGAAGGAAACAAAAATTAACACTTACCTGATTTACATTCAATCACATATAATATATCAAGGTCCAGCATAAATAGTAATAGTTCCTTTTTTAAAGTATATCTCACTTATTAATACAATCAATAGTGACCCCCGAACTGTACTTCTGTTCTTTGCAAAAACCCAATACATTGTGATGAATTTTACATTTTACAAGTGCTGATGACATGCATGTTTTGTATTTTACGAAACATTGTCCTTGTTGGTGTTGAGTCATCCCCATTTTTCTAATTTGAAGTGGCAACTGATAGTGCTTAGCCATAGAACTACATGACTAGCTTACTTTTGTTTACTTTCTAAACTAGGAAAAACAAGGAAAAAACCCTGTCATTGACATAGAAAGAGTAAACTTGATGCTTTCATTAACTTTTCAAGTTTTTTCTCGTTTTTTATATGGAGTAAATGTTTGAACACAGTAAATTTGCATTAAAAAATAAAAAACTTATCTTGTAAATGCTGAAAGGAGATGAAAATAGTTACATATATTTGACATAAATCTGCAGATATTTTAGTCCATACAACTAGTCATCATCTTGATGCAAATGATTCAGCTAATTTTTTGATCTGTTCAGCACCACATTAGAGCACTCTTTCTCTGTTTCTGGATGACTGGCTTGACCAATCTAAGATTCCTAACTCCGTAAGTCTCCTTGCTGCATGAAAGAATGACAGACTGAAATAGACTGAGTCATTGCAGATATCTGCGTGATCACTTCTGAGAGGAGGAACAACTTAGAACATGCAGACTGGTTTGCAGGAGTCTTATCTTGGGTAGAAGGGGAGAACAAACAACCTGTATAATGAGTGTAATGTAACAGACAACCCCTTCCAGTCCTTTTTCCATGATTCTATAATCTATATGTTTCTACTTAACTTTTAAATATCTGTTTGTCAAGTACTTCATATCGTTGAATAAATTAGAAAATATTCTTCTTCTAGCTCTCTAAATTATTTTTGATTATTTGCAACAGAAACTACCACATGAACACTCATATAAATAATGCAATTGAAGGCTAGAAGTTACTATAAATAGAGTTATGTTAAGGACAAAAAAGTAAACGTAAGAAAAATGCTTACGGGGCCGCATCCACTCTTGCTTATTGTGTAGACTACTCCACTCTGAAACAAAAACAGAAATCACTTATTTCCATATTAAAAAAAAAAACAGGGGAAGGGGGGAGGCAGAAATTAAAAAAGCAGCGCCCTGCTGTTAATGGCATGAGAAGCTGTGCAACTGACAATGTGTATGTGCAAATATACGACAAGAGAGTACAGAGGTTACCAGTTCACTGGCAACTGGCTGTAACAATTCTAATATAGTATGAGACATTATTCACTATCTGGCTTTCATATATCTTTGTTACTGGTCAAGTAACCTTTCAAAATCCACAAGCTGTTTTACTAAATGGTCTCTATTTTAGAAAAAATTAATAACTTCAGGTAGTTACATGACAAGATGAGAAACTCAACTCTTAGAAAAGGTTATGTCTTATATAGGAAAGAAATACATTGAAGAAAATCAGCATTTATTTTCTACGTAAGAATAATTGGTATTTCTCAGAGTCTGGAAATTCCACTTACAAGCAGGGAAGATTGAACAAATGAAATATTACCAGATAATTCACTAATAAATATAATCACTAGTAAATAGTAAGAAATATATCCTTGAGAAGCTCATTTCAAGAAACTGGAGACATACTGGAAAGCATCTGACAGTTCAAGTGCAAATGGTCACACTATGGTAGTGGAGATAATTAACTAAAAACCAAGTATACATTTCTGTGATTAAAGAAGTGAAAGCGATTAGTGAGAATGCAGACATACCTACCCCAGAAGTCTGAAAAGGCTAACTAGGCAGTGAAATCCCCACATTTTCAATTGCAAATATAACCTCGTGTTAAAAGTGATACAGACATCGTACTGGAGTTTTAATATGTGTGTGAATATCTGGTGAAGTTTGGAGAAATTTTGCAAATTTTTGCGGAGAAGACTGTGAAACACAGTTATAATTAGTCCTTTTATTTTGATTATCAAAGAAATAAAAAAAAAGCCAAACAAATCAATTAATAATAACTACAGTTTCATTTTCATTATGCCAGATGTCTCTAAAACTGTAAAACAAATGGTTTGTGACTGTGTTTGCATGCACATCTGCACAGACAGGTAGGAAACCTCTGGGAAGATGGAAGGAAACTTTTTTTTCCTCAAAAGGGTCAAGTTAGCACTTGATAATAATGCTTAATGTGTGAAATTAGAGGTGGTGAAACATCTTGTAGGTAAGAATATTGACAGCAAACTACCGGGTTCAACAGTGTAGGTAGCTGAACCTAGCCCACGTACTGAATATACAGTTTACTGGATTAATATTTCCGGCATTGTGCATTAACTAGCAGAGATGATATTTCATACAGTATTAAATCACCTCAGTACTCTAGTTACAGAATTTTAGCTGTTCAAGGTTACTAAAGGAAAATGTACAATTGCTGGAAGTTAGAACTCTTACCTGACTGCCTGAATAGCTGTTCTGAGTGGAACTGGAAGGTCCAACCTGTAAAGACACAAAAATGCTGTTCATTATTTTGCAGGAAATTGATTTTTATATAAATGATTTTCAGCAAAGAAAGATCTACTTGGTAGGAAAATGAAAAATACACAAAGTAGTTTTCTGTGATTTCATTCCACCAACTGATACTATTAAAATTATTTCAGAGATCTTTAAAGCCACATAGTCAAAAATTTACCAGCTGGTGCAGCTGATATAATTTAACATAACTCTGCTGCTTGCATTTTTTTTTATCTGGCCTCACACACATAATGTCCACCACTGAGGAGGAGACTTACACTGTCAAGATCATTAAAAAGGAGATGAAAACTTTTTAGTGATATGGCTATGTAATCACTAGACACTATGAAATGCAGCGCAGATTTGCTGGGAGGAAGGAAAGAAGAAAAAGAGGCTTCTTCACTGAGCCAAAAATGATAGTTTTCAGAAAAAAAAAAATCAAATAACTACATTTTATACCTAGATCACAATGTGCAAAAGGCAAGGTTTCAGAGCTGTTGAAATAAGTGATCTTGAAAGGCAAGCAAGCACTATGACTAAAAAGTGAAGACAGAAGAAAAAACCCCTTCTATGAGAAAGTTACCCAAGTTACTCCAGATTAGCTAGAGAAAAACCTGCAGGAGGAAATGGCAACAAGGCTGACAATCATTTAGAAAGTTTCAGATTTTTAATCAGCCAAGGTAAATTGCCAAAAAATAAAAATAAATTGAGCGACAAGAGGGATACATAGGTGACTAGAAGCAGTTTTTGCCTAGGTCTTCAGATCTTGAGCACTTAGCAGTACGTCAATGGCTTTGGAGAAAGAATGTTTACCATGATGCATCGGCCTTGTGTTGTGTAAGTCCCTCCACGCTGCAAGAAAGTACAGGTTCCAGTTACTGTTCATTGACTGGTGTACAAATACCAAATTATTTTAAACAGGAAGTAAACTGAATTCATATCCATGGTTGGAGTGAAGCAGTCAAGGATTTCATTGGTTACAATACCTTATACATTGTAACAGTCTGATCTGAGAACTGATGTTAGCAAATTAAAATTAAAATACATTTAAAACTGCATAAAAAAATGTAAGCATAAATGAGATCTCAACGGGAAAGTAATTCGAATGGTGCAATATAATCTTCATGCTACAACCATGAAACAACTGGGCCAGTAGGACAGGAATTCTAAAACTGAGATAACTGAAAATTGGGAAATTGAAGAAAAATTGCTCTTACCTTGTTACATTCTACCTCTATCATAAACTGTGAAAAAAAATTACAAAACACAAATTATTTACTGGAAGAAAAAAAGCAGCTTATAGGAGATAGGAGATACATTTGGTGAAGCGAGGGACAAAAGACAGGTGTTCACTCTTGGTTAGATCACAAAATGACATAAATCAGTGCTGCTACAGTCAAGAACCAATAGTGTAGATTTGAACAGACTTTCTTTACTTAAGCTGACTATCGTGTTTAAGATGTTTAATATAAGCATAATTCTTGGCCAAAAAAACCCAAACTAATTTCTAAGAATATGCTACACAGCTATAGATCCCAGGGACTGGGGCAGCAGTTAAGAACAGCACAGTATACCAGAAGTACATTAGAGTTCTTATGACCAATTTTCTTTGTCTTTATGCTATGGATTGGTTTGATAACTAGATTATTAGTTTCCTTATTTCTGTGGAGAGAAAATAATATTTATTTTTTCATCAATTTATTGAGAGGATTAGGTGGTTAAATTAAAAGCGTTGGAAATATTCAATTATATTTGCTATCTTAGTTAATGAGTACATGATAACTAAAGTAGATCTTGTATCAAGTCAAACATATTTTTACTGTATTAATTTCTATTATGCAAATACACTCAAAACATACCTTCCTTTTACTTTTTCCTGTTCCATTAACTGACTCAGAACGCATAGCTGTGAGAGTTTTGCTTTGAATTCCAACCCAAAATTTCTCTAGATCTTGAACAACAGTTGCACTGGAAAGTAAACAAAATAATCATTATTCTTCTATCAAAATATTTCAGTATAAAATACCAATAAAATATGTTCCCCCCAGCCTTCCAAGAAAATCCACTCCATTTTCATATACATATTTGATACGGTTTTATATATTTTGGTATACAGTGCAAGTTTGAAAAGAACATCATAATTTTCCAGAATACTTTTCTAGTTACTATATTACCATCCAACATCATATTGAAGGTATATAAAATAGATGCTGAGAAGGAGCAGAAGAGAAATGGACACTATTTGAACAAGCACTGACTCCAGTGGGGAGTATCAGTTCAAATGTCCCTAAAAATTGTCACACCTCTTTTTGACTCCCACAATCTGTATGGTGAACTGATTTTCATGGCATTAGTGAGTGGAAGTGGTGGTGTTTTTAATTTGTGTCCTTTTGCTCCTTTTTGTATTCCTCAAGATTTAATGAAGCAAGGCCAAGATGTCCCTGTCATAAATCTGCACTTCAAACAATATTAAGCTATCAAATATTTAGATATTTTCAATTACATCAAGCATGCATTTTTTTAGACCAGGTGACATTTTACAAGCTTCAGTTCTGAAAGAAAAGTGCCATTAAACGTAGGATAAATTTGTCTTCTCATTTTTCAGCAGTTAGTTCATGGCTTGTAAACTTATTTTCAAATTTAGCTTACAAGCATTTACATTAAACTACTATTCTTTGACCGCTCAAAATGAGAAAAAAGTTGTAGCTAAACATAGTCTGAACTTCATATATTCAGGGAACTGGTTACATTCATATTGTTGTTCTTGTAATTAAAGAGGTCAGTGTGAAAATTGGTCCCTCAAAGACCCACTAATAACACTGTGCTTAATGGATTTATTTACATATATTAACACCTGTAGGACAGTGTTTATCTTTTATACTTATACCTTGAAATGGAAATCATGTTATTTAATGGACACAGCGGGAAGTTACAACAAACTATGAAAAACCCCATGACTGTGGTAAGATGACAATATCAGAAACAGCAACACAGATCCATGTCAAAATAATCCATAAAAATAAAATTTCAAGGCAAAAAAAAGAGAAAAGCAATTATTTACATAAACTGAAGATCTCTAACATCATGTGGAGCAATCCATGTTGTTGTAACTTTCTGCTTCACATCTGAATTTGCATGACTTACCGCTGAATTCTGCAATTAAAAAGAAATACATATAATTATTTAAGATGAGAGAGTGACTTTTACCTATATTCTTAGGGGAATTGTCTCCACTTCAACAGGAAACACTGATGTTCTCCTAAAAAGTGCAAAGTAACTTCTACATTAGATTCATATCACATATAGAAGATACATGTATTTCTTGAGAAAGTCTGAATTTTTCAACTCTACTGATGAAATAACTTTTCCATACAAAAAAGGTCACTTCTTCTATCAATTCTAATTAAAGTATTTAAAAGGAAAACCAATTTAAGTAAGTATTACAAAGACTAAATACATACCGTCACATTATGACATTCCAAGCCCTTAGTGTTTGGATCTGTAATTTTAAAAGTGCCAACAGGAACATCTCCTTCTATTTCTCGAGCTTGTAGATTAAATCCTTTAAAACCAACATCTTTAAGTGCTTCTAAAGTCACTGTGAAAACAGGCATTTTTAGAAATTCAAGTTTTATACACAACTAAAACATCTTAAATGTTTGACAACTAATTTCCCTCACTCCAAAGCACAAGACTGCATGTACAGAAATTACTTAAAACTTTTTACAATATCAAAAAATGTTGGTATTTATTACAGATTTTAATTATTAAGAGAATGACAATGAAGAAAAAGGAAGAAATTTGGAGAGGCATTTATGTGTAAAGGAACATGAAATATATGTTTTACTGATAATTGTAAAAGTAATTCTGCTCTACCAAATGACTACAACTTTTTATTAATCTTATTTGCTCCCCATGCATACTCAGAATATTGACTAATAGCCATGCTTACCAAAATGTTATTTATTTTCTGTCTAATTAGGCCTATGAAGTCAAAATATCTACAGGAGAAAGANAATTGCATTTCTTTCTACCTCTGTTTCAAAAGAGAAGACTAACTTTTGCCTAAGGCTGAATTGTGGAAGCATTTTTTTTTAATGTATTACAACTGTAAAAAGATAAACTAGACAGTTTTGTTCTCATGTTCTATATTAAATATGAAAAATTAATAATTATGAACTAGTCAATTTTACTCAAATTTTGTTACTGAAGGAGCTCAGAAAAATATGGAAGAGAGCCGTTTCATGCTTTGTGTACATCCAAATTGAAATTAAATTTCAAGAGGCACAATCAAAGTTGTAATGATCTATTATAAGCTTGCTCTGCTAATGCAAATATTAGACACTTTCTCAAATAAAATCAGAATAATAGTTTATGCCCAAAGGTATCTGTAGTCTTTAAAAATAAGGGTAGATAAACTGGGAATAACACAGAAGTCAAGGCAAGGACCAATCATATCTTCACAACTGAACATTTCCAAACACCGGCATAATTAGCCTTCCAACTTGTCATCAACTTTCAGTCCTAATTCACTAATTTTTGCAGGTCTCACAGGTGGGATGACATCTGACACTTAAATGCAGTGTTAAATCAAGCGCAGATGTGACTGTAAGAGTGTTGGCACATGGCATGCCACAGGTGAATCATAGAATCACTAAGGTTGAAAAAGACCTCTAAGATCATGAAGTCCAACTGCCAGATCAACACCACCATGCCTGCTAAACCATGTCCTGAAGTGCCATGTCCACACGTTTTTTGAACACCTCCAGGTATGGTGACTCCACCGCTTCCCTGGGCAGCCTGTTCCAATGCCTTTCCACTCTTTCAGTAAATAATTTTTTCCTAATATTCAATCTAAACCTCCCCCAGAGCAGCTGGAGGCCATTTCCTCTCATCCTATCAATAGTTACTTAGTAGAAGGGACTGACACCCACCTCACTACAACCTCCTTTCAGGTAGTTGTAGAGAGCGATGAGGTCTCCCCTCAGCCTCCTCTTCTCCAGACTCAACAATCCCAGTTCCCTCAGCTGCTCCACATAAGGCTTGTACTCTAGGCCCTTCACCAGCTTTGTTGCCCTTCTCTGGACATGATTCAGCACCTCAATGTCCTTCTCGTAGTGAGGGGCCCAGAAATGAACACCGTACTCGAGGTGCAGCATCACCAGTGCTGAGTACAGGGCGATGATCACTTCCCTACTCCTGCTGGCCACACTATTTCTGATACAAGCCAGGACACCGTTGGCTTTCTTGGCCACCTGGGCACGCTGCTGCAATATTGTTGTGAAACCGCAATATACTCAATGGAAGGGCAACTTCATACAGCTCCCTGAGACCAGGTACTGGATGTTTACAATATGAAGCAATAGAAAAGTAGTGCTAAAGAAAGAAAGGCATGGTTGGAAAAAAAAAGGCAAAAAGCAAGGTTAGTAGCCTCTGGGATTCAATATATTTGTCATGGTAAATCTCATATAACCTCACAGAGAACAGTCTGCATATACTTAAATCCATCCATCGTTTTGCTGGCAATACTGTTTTAAAAATAGCTATCAGTAATAAAACAGCCCTTCCATCCTTGAAGGAGTTATTCACATGTTTTTCCAAGAACTGCAGCTATAATAGGACTCTAAAGCTTCTCCATTCTTCAACAATGGACCCATGATCAGTTACAACTCATTTCCACTTCTATGCTTCTTCTAGCAAATGGCTAGAAAAAGCAGCATTCATAAGCCACTTAAAGTGTGACAGCAAGATGAGATGGCATCATAGTGTGGAGACACAAGGCTGCCAAGGTGTTCCATCCAGATAGTGATTTGGGATTAGGAAGATAAAAAGGTGGTTTAAATCACCATAGCTCTACCTCCTACAATTTGATAAAATCTGAGGTGCAGCTCTTAGAAGGATGACTCAAAATTTCTCACTCTTGAGTTGCCTTATACTGTATCCTGAACTTTTATTTTCCTGTAAGATGACAGCATGTGAACATCCAATGAGTACAGTCCCTGTGTATTGCAGAGGCCTGATACGACAGCAAATACTCAAACACAAAGTTAAAGAGGAACTAATTGATACTCCAGTTTGGCCAGCTGTCCCATTTCATTTTAATTTTGTCACAAAAATTACAGCACGAAGTTAAGATATATTTATTAGATAGGGAAAAGAAAAAAAGATAGAATACATTGTCAGTTATACAAATATACACACACTACATATATAAAAGGCTTTCCAAAAAAGATTACTATCTCAGGTATAGATGAATGAGATTGAAATTAAAAAACAAATTTAACTAGACTGAGAGGGAAGAGGGGGAATTTTGGTGAAGACTGATAATTCTGGGAGACACAGATAAAGATTTTATGTCATTCAGATTATTTACCTTGGATTTCATTTCCTGGCTCAAAGTTATCAAAAGATACAGCAATAATATATGGTGGTGCAGATTTCTGTGGTTCAGCTTCATAGTTCGGTAACAGAGAATCGCAGTCAATTGAGGTATTTGTCTGTGGAAAACCAAGGATTCCAGGCAAAAATATCCCACAGAACAAAAAGACAAAGCAGAAGTGTCTCTTCATCTATGGAACAAAAAGACAATATAGATTATAGTAATTTCTTTTTAGTAGTTGCCATGTTTGACAAATATCTGCTTTTCTCTAGGGTAGCAAACAGAACAAGCCTAGAAATTTGGGCTTTCACTGTGTTCATCTATTTTGAAGAAAATAAATTAAAATAAAATACCTATATACACTGGAAGAACAGCACAATATATGACACAAATATTTCCATTTTAAAGTATTGAATTATTAATGGAAGTTTAAATTCTCTGGTTATATGGCAGCATTAATAGCCATGTCTGCTGCGTTATGGCTTTGGACTAGAAAAGGCTTTAAACAAACTTCTTTGGTGTTGAGCCAGCAGATTTAGCTCAGCTCCTTCGTTATTCAAGAGCTAATACACAATCTTTCATTTTTAAAACTGCTTTTTGTAGATATAACCATGACCAGCATGCTCTCTTTTGACTGCTTTGACTACTCCCACTTCCAAGAGACAGGCAAGAAATCTATTATTAAATGCCCTAGAGAAATCTTAGAAGTTTTTAAAAAATATTTGTTTCCTGAAAGACTTCACAAAAGACTTCCGAAAAGTCTTTTGGAACTTCTAAACAATTTAAAAGTACTAATTTGTTAGTGTTAGAATAAATTATACCCAGTACAGAAATTCACAAAAAATAATTAAGAGGCAGGACTGAAGCCCAGACTTCATGGATTTTCAGCGGAAAGAAATGTATTTTCTTTATAATTCACTTGTAACACTGACACTAACAATAAATGGTTTCCAAGAGAGCTGAAACATTTCCCAGCAGTATTCTCAGGGCTAGGTTTTATGGCCTATGTTCAACATCTAAACATTCAGCCATGACACCACATAATTTGTAAGGCCATTACATGCTATGAATATCTCAATGTACCAGTTACAAAAATGCTGATACAACTGTTAAATCACAGGAAGTATTTAATAATGCTATATTTCATGCTGTCAGCGACAAGATTGCCTTGTGTGATACAACAGGCTGTAACAGAAAGAATGGAGATATTCACTTGTGATATTTTAAAGCATTTGAAACACAACGTGATATGTTCTATTTGTCTTATTTGCCTGTGTATCTTAATTTGTGCCTGAATGCATTAGACCATATGTTTTTTCATGTGGTAAAGAAATAAGTAACAGAAGCATCTGGAAGCAGAGGGGAAAACTTCAGAGCACAATTCCAAACACCCATGCACTTAAATCTGAACTCTAACAACTTTTTAAAAAGTCATTGAGTCAACAGATAACAAAATGGGTGAATGAAGTGTTGAAAGATTTCCTATAGAAAGATGATAAAGGCTTGCAAGGTGTCACAACCAGTACGTGCAGCAATCAGGAAAGCTATATGTGCAAGTTATCATGTCTTAAAGCAGATGAAGGCTATCCCTCCCAAAAGTCTCATGAAAATGTCACTTAAATGTGATCTAGGTAAGCATTATGTTTTGGTATCAGTACACTGGGTGTGGTTATCCAATCTGCTGTGACGATTTTGACACGGCCCGCCTCTAATTAAATCTTAAATACAGCATGTAGGTGCTATTATATTAACAGATGTGGTAAACAGTGATTTAATATGAACCAGCCTATGTGTTGTTGAAATCTTTATCTGACTCACAGAGAGATGGAAAAAAAATCTGCTTCTAATTAGATGTTCTATTTCAAAGCAGAGAGTCCTTAGCACTAGTTTAGCTGGGATTGGAAAATTGTCTGGAGCTGCTCTCTGCCACAAAAGAAAACCAGTCTGAAACCTCCTTTCCTCTTTTTCCAGCTAGAAGAGAGCCAGAAACATGAGCACAATGACTTGAAACACTGCTCAGATGCGTTCTTGCTGCATCAGCTTTCTGATTTAGCAGTTCAAGAGCTATCCGCAGAGTCTCATCATGCCATCCTTTCGAACTAGGTCTTAGCTGACAAAGAGAGAGACATTAGCATCTTACAAAATTCCAAGTCGAGACATGAGGCAGAAGCAGAAAATAATTTCCATAGACCCCAAGTTTCAATACATATTCAATGCAATCATGTTTTCTTGCATCACAAATTTACATTTTCTCTATGAAAAATGTAAAGAAACTATCAGAAAATATTTATAAAGTAGAAACATAGGGAATTCTGGCAAATAAATATTATTTGCAAGCTTCTAATTGGGTATAATTATGAAAAATTAACTGTATCCTGAGTTCCTTCATCTGATGGAAAAATTCTAGTTCTTTTTTAATCACAGATACAATTCCTTCTTCCGATGAGCCTGTATGGCCCTCATCTTTGCAGTACATGAACTGCTACCTTAAGAATCCTCTTCCACATGTAGTCTCACACAGCTTCAGGCCAACAATTGCATCCCTGGGTGCTAGTTAGTTAGCTACCACGTTCAAAGTCTAGTGGACTTGGGAAGAGGCACTCTGGTGGTTTGCTTCTCTAAAGCCTTGGGCAAACTTCTGAGTAGAGACAAAACATGTTTAAAAAGCCTTTAAATATAGAGTATTTAATTAATATGATAAATACTTTTCTGTAATTTGAAAAACACAGTCCTGGAAAGTCCACCCTGCCAACAGTTTAAGACTCAGTCCTGTATACCCCTTTCGAATCCCGTTCTTTATGAGTGTTTTTCTCCTTTCTTTTCTCCTCCTAAATGCTCTTGAGGAGCCACAGACTTACTCTTTAGCCTTTGAGAATAAGAGTCACCAGTTAGTGTGCCCCTGTCCACCACATCCCCAGCAACACACCTTATCGACCGAGTGCTGATGCGTGGGCATCCCCTGGTCCCTCTGTGGTCAGTGTGGAAGAGCTGCAGCCGGGCAGTGCAGGTGCCCCAGCAAGATGAGAGAGGGGAGGCAGAGGGCTCGGCCAATCCGCAGCGAGGTGGGGAGCCAGTGCGGCCAATCGGGTTCAGCCGTGCTCCTGCTGTGGAAATTAGGACACCGCAGGTGGGACTCTCCTGTGCGGACGGGTGATGACAACACACACTCCTCACAGGTGAGTCATGCCCCCTCTGACCTCTAACTAGGCGTCTGGGATAGGTAAGGCTTTGAAAGGTTGATAGCCCAAACTAGTGTGTTGACTAAAATCTACAGAATTGTGCTGTACAAAAGACTTGCCGACGTTTCATGAGCAGTTCTAGTAAAATATTCTACACTAGTCTATTTAATTTGACCTCAGAGTATTCTGCTGCTAGTTTTTCATTTTTCTACTCCTTTCTTACAGTGGAAAAGACACGGAAAATTCCAGTCATCATAGTACAGCCAAACGTTTCCTCAGAGCAAAGAGTTAATGACGGTGGTTTATCTCATGTACCTTGTAGGAAGGATCTGAAGTTATTGCATCTGACCCGCATTAAAAACTAAATATTTTTTTTCTCTTCAGAAGCATTTTCACAAGGTCTCTGCTGAAGATTGGGAGGAGTCCAAAAGCTGGATGACATACAGAATACAGTAGAGTAGAATATTTTCACTTGCAAGGGACCTACAATCACCTGTCTAGTCCAATGGCCTGACCAATTCAAGGCTGACCAAAAGTTAAAGCACATTATTAAGGGCTTTGTCCAAATGCCTCTTAAACACTGAAAGGGTTGTAGCATCGACCGCCTCTCTAGGAAGCCTGTTCCAGTGTTTGCCCACCCTCTCGGTAAGGAAATGCTTCCTAAGGCCCAACCTAAACCTCCCCTGGTGCAGCTTTGAACCATTCCCAAGTGATCCAGCGATAGGATACTAGGGAGAAGAGGTCAGCACCTCCCTCTCCGCTTCTCCTCCTCAGCAAGCTGCAGAGAACAATGAGGTCACTTCTCAGCCTTCTTTTCTCCAAACTAGACAAACCCAGAGTGCTCAGCCGCTCCTCACAGGACAGGCCTTCCAGCTCTATCACCAGCTTTGTTGCCTTCCTCTGGAAGCATTCCAGGACATTAACAGTATGACAGACATTTCTGTTTAACCAGGGAATAACAGGAAATCCATGAACCAAAGACGGTTCACAAGAAATTTCTTCAACTTCTTGATACTTGTGCATTTAAAATGTACTTAAAATTCAAAATGCTGATAGCATTTTAAGAACAGTGTCTATTTTTTAAGTTAACTGTATTTTCTTTCAGTTAAATGCCTTTAATTAATGAGTAGCATTTTATTTATGTTATTCCATTATGAAAGACATTACTTCCTATCTGCTACTATCCATTGGGGAAGAGATGATAATCTTCTTTCTCTCATTGTACCATCAAACTTACCATTGATACCAATGTTATAAATAGTAATGGAAATGCATGCTACACACCACAAATGCAATAGCATACCAGCAACACTGTCAAATAAATGACACAGTAAAGGAATGTTCGCTGATTGCACTAGAAACACATAAACAAAGACATGGGATCTTACAAATGTATATACGCAAGACTTCCTTCACTACCAGCTAGGAGATACTGAGAGGTAACCAGAGGGATCAGAACTACTTCTCCAGGCTACTCTAAGCAGCAATGAGTACTCCATGAATATTCACTTTGACAGGCATATATATAAATGTCAGGCAATGAATTGCTGTAATCTTGGTAATATTATGGTTAAAAAGAAGCACAAATAACACAAGCAATATGCTTATGTTGGCTGCAACATTAATAAAATACTATCTTGAATATGCTGGTAAAGACTCAGACCATTAGTTTATAATGTGAGAGTTGTAAACCTGCTGTCCCAGCTCTTACTCAACATACTGCTTGCATGTTGTATGTTCCTTTATTTCAAAGGAACAGTGTTTCCACTTAATCAAACACAAAACACTGATTCAGTATTAACTTACCTGTACTCAGAATTGCCTATTAAAAAAAAGTCTGTTTTAAGGTCTCCACACTTGAAAGGACAATTTTGAGATCACAAATTAAACACCAACTGAATGAGTGGTGAATTCCTCACTCTGGTGAAATTGTCATTACAAAGTTTGCGATGTACTGAAACTACTGTGCAAGTGCAGATCAACCCTATGCTGTATGCACATGGACTTCCCTGGTGCTTGGAATGCCTTCAATGCATATTCCTGTGGGAATCTTGGCCACTTTTTTCTTTGTTTTTTTTTAGACCTCTGATTGTATGGTAGCCCATATCGGGTTAGCTGGTCTTTATTCAAAGTAATCGCGTTAGACTCATGCCACCAAGCATGAGTCAATTCATTTTAGGAACAAGCCAGGGAACATGGGAGAGAGGTCAGGGTCCAGAACACTGAAAGGAGGGGGATCTCTACTGGGCAGTGGGTGAAAATTTTAAAGGGTACATGGTAGACAAAGCAGAAGCCAGCTACTCATCTAAGTAAAAGAGTATCTTCTTGAATAAAGGACTGCAAATCCTGGCAGAATTTTCTAGAAATATTTTGTTTCTACTAAAAGCTATTTAGACCAAATCAGACCAAGCAGCCTATTTCCTTTCCTGCAACTTCTGAGCCAAAGATTAGTTTTCATCTAGTAACTTACATTGTGACTGGAAATGCTAAAAATTATAACAAAGCTTCAGCAAATGTCAACATATATACATAAATAACAAGGTAAAATAAGCGAGGATTATTTTTTTTAGGATCTGGTATCCTTATCAAACTGCTTTGATGTCTCCAATATGTGGTATTGATATACCACTGAGTCTTGGACTGCGCAGGAGAATTGACAGACTATTTGCTTGGATTCCTCAGGTGTGCTAGGAGGCAATGAATGACAAAACAGTAACGACTCCAAAATTGTTTCAGAGAAAATGTGCATAAGAAATAGTCTTATGGATACAAAGAAGTAAGATTATAACCATTTACAGCTTCTGTTGAGTACTCCAAACTGACTCTATGAAACAATAAAAGTGAGTGGGAAGGGAAAGAAACTTTATTTCTTCCAAACACTATTATCTATAGTTCTGACAAAGAAAACAAATATTACTTAATATCCTTGTCTCCTCTTATGTGCCAGCTGCCTTCCCAAGCTCTTTCAGTCTTCTTTGTTTCCTCCTTGCTCAAAGAGAAAGAAAATTTCCTATAAATGTTAAAAATTTGCTTTCCTGACACTTTGGCAATCACAAGGAATTTCTGTAATATCCTACATTTAATCTCCAAATGAAAGTGATTTGCTCAGAGTACAGTATTAGTGCTATTGAGAGGATGTTTTCATTGCTGCAATCCTCCAGCATACTTTCTGTAACTCGAAAGCACTCAACTGAAGTTATTTTGAAACACATTGTAGTCTAAATTTAGTGGTGAGGATTCTTAATAGGCTACATGAATTGTATCATACTGATTATATGAAGAGATATATTTATTAACTTTTCCTTCAAAAACAGTACTTTTTCAGCCTTATACTAGTGTGTCAATATTTATCTCCTGCTTCCAAGGCCTTTAAGTATTGCCATATTTGTTATTTGCACAGGAACATTATATTTCCTATGTTTGATAATTATAGTCCCTTCTTAAAAATGCAACGTATAATACAGTAGAATTGCTTACTGCTAAAAATACTCTAGCTATAATGAAGTATAGTGCTGTTCTTCAGAAAAAGAATATTACATTAAAATAGTACATTGTAAGAGACAACCAAAATAGTATATTTTTCACTCTTAAGGAAATATATTAAATGTACTCTTGATAAACGTCTAACTATCTGATAATTAAGCAAACCCGTAATTTACACATTTTTCTAGTAAAAAAAAAGAAAATATGAAAGTTTAAACTCCGCCAACATTAATGTAAGTCTGGTACTCTATAAATAACAATAATGGTCCACAACCCAAAAGTCCTAGTTAGATGATGTCATTGGGAGCCTTACATGAGAATTAGTGAGAAGAAAAAGCGTTTGACTTGAATACAAAAGATAGAATGGGAGTGATCAAATGGGTTACTTCTACTGAACTTTTTACTTTTTTTACCATGAGGGCGAAAAGACGGCATAGTTTGTTGATGACATATGCTTACGTGCTGCTCAGCAGAAACACCTGACATGAACAGCACATACAACAGTAATGACATATGAACATTGCATCATCTTATCTCATGCATTGTGCAAGCTAACAAATAGTATTGTCCCTATGTGCTTTTAAGGTGAGTGCTTGGGTGTGGTTGCAAACACATGCAATACCTCATATAAGCCACAGTGACTACCATTTGTTAGTGATTTACCAGACTCTGTACTCAGATTTAAGTAAATGTAAACATCTGTTCATGGAATGGAAGACATTATAGAAGAGGGATCCCATTACTGAGATACAAAGTCCAAAAGAAAACTGAAGCCTTAGTACTGACAATCAAAATTCACTTTATTTTCACAGTCACAGAGAAGCTAAATAAATAATCTCTTTCATATATACCACCTCCTGATATTACTGAAAAATTCTCTTTGTATGTAATTTGTGTCTATGGATCCAGAATATTTCAAGCACAGTTGAAATATGTTTACGGGCTATTTGTAAGTCCCTGTGGCTAGAGGATTCATCTGTATAGTGGAGTCAATGCAATGTATATCTATGCATGTGTGGTCCACTCATGAGTGAGCAGCTAGGGTTCAGTAATGTAAGTTTAGCTTTACAGTTTCCACAAATCAGACAGTACCAGGTCAAAAATACCATAGCTACATGATACAAAACACTCACTGGTATAAACTCACTTTGCTGATGTACTCTCATTCATTCAAAAATTTTCACTGCTTAGGCTAATTGAGTTTTGGCTAACTGGAGAGAAATGTTGTTGCATGTCCATAACTGATACCCATGAAATCTGCACTACTATGTGATCAGACAGTGCACAGATCTGGTATTAATAAGTATAGAGCTGCAGTTTATAAGAGTTTCTTTTAATCTCCTAGGCGAAGAGGGAGATGCTCACACTCGTGGACATTCCTTTGGACTTCAAAATCAACTTAAATATGTGGGAACCACTTGTTTGAAAACGGAACTAAAGGAAGTTTTTTACTCATCTTTATGTCAATCTATACAGGATGTTCCTAGGTAAGAGAATGTGATTGTAGCTTTGGGGGGATCCCTGGTTCTTCATTTATAGAAGCCAAAAAGCAGCTGTCATAGAACAGATGTACTTTTTTGCTAGACAGAATGATTGTCTAATTTTGCGTAAAAACACATTCACAACTACCTGAATACAAGAGCATAAAGGAAGCAGAGGAAAGAGGGAAGGTATGATGGGTTCATGTGGTTTCTGATAATATCAGGTTCCCGAGCAAGAGACAGTTAACAATACATTTTCCAGGACGTGATCAACAAGGTATTTGATATTGTACAGGTTTCCAGCAATAAATAGTAACACTTCCACTGCATCTTTTCTCTTTGTCTCTGAACATGCCTTGCAAACAGTAATGAAGTAATCCCTACAGCTCCTTGTGAGGCAAAGAAGTATTATTATTTGTGCCTAATTCTGCAGATGAGGAAACTAAGTCACAGAGGGATTAAGTGACTCGGCCAAGGTCATACAGAAAGTCTGCTGCCACTCATGGTATGCGTCAGTCCTTGTCAGCACTCAGTGACACTCCCTGAAAAGTTCACTCAACCCCTTCTCTGCGCAGGCCAGCATCTTTAAGATTTCATATGTATCATCTTCCACGCTAACCTTGACTGAAAGAAGAAATTTCATCAGCCCAGCACAGGGTCAGGCTGAGCATGATCCTCAGTAAATGGCTTTCCTGCTGTTTCATCTAGGATTCCTGATTAGCTCCAGGATTCTACTTAATTTTCACCTCTGACAGGAATGCCCCCTAATGGACCCCTACAATTTAAAACTCTGTAGCTAGACAGGATAATATTGCACAAATAGACCATACAATAAATACTTGCAGTAATTGTTTTCAAAGATACATATGTATTTTTCTCAGAACACACACAGGACACAAACCTCCCAATTTCTACACCAGCACTTAGAAAAACCGACCTTCCTTCTCTACACAATATAAATCACCTCAAAGTTTCATACAATTCATGTCATACTATATGTGTGTATATATATATACACACACACAGACAAATCACAAATAGGATAATACCTCCTGTATAGACACTGTTATACTATAGATGGAAACCCCTAAGTATAGAATTCTTATAGTAAAACCAGCAAGAATAATCTTAAAAAATTAAAACTCACATGCTACAGTATTTCACTTTCACAGTATCTTTCCAATGAAAATCTCTAATGTATTTTTATGTATAAGCATTTGTGATGCGTTTCACATATTATTATTTCTATGTCTGTTTGTGTACCAGAATAGTTAGCGTACTTAGTTCGGGTGGTGTCCTTGGGTGATGAAAATCTTAAGTGCGCATCATGTCCCTTTCTTCTTGCTGGTAAAACAGAAACCTGAGCTTTGTCTTCCATCTTCAGTTGCCCAAACTTTGTCTTAACTTAAGAAATTTCTTTGTACCTTCCTTGCTTTAATTTTTCTGTTCCTGAATTTGAAAAAACACCCCAAATCTCTTGTTTCAAAGAGTTCTACTTTATGCACATTACAATGGAATATTCTTTTTTTCTATTGTTTAATAGTTTGTTAAATTATACACTTTGAAATTTCAGAAGACCCTGATAGCACAAATACCTTTAGTAGTTTAGTTTAATTTACTTTTAACTTACATTATGTTAATTTGCATTTCATAAGCATTTCAAATGCATCTTAGGAAACAAGTCTTTCCACCGAATACCGGTCTTTTTGTAAGATCAACATGGCAGACAACAAATAAAGCAACCAATTCTGTGAAGAAAACAAATAGTCAGTGCGAATTTGGGAAGACTGCAGTTAACCTGTAAGGAGAAGTTAGCTATGTTGGATGGGGAAAGAGAGAAACATTACTCTTTCATCTGCATTAAATTGTAAACTGAGAAACTGCACATAGCCCGTGAGTCAGCAGTTAAGTATGGGCGTCTTTATATAAAGCAAAGGAATTATCATGGATACATATATGGGCCACAGAAGTGGTCTGTGCCCTTTTCACACACCAGGGAAAACAACATCATCACGCCGTGACCCACACAGTGAACACTGCAATTTGCTCAGCTGAAACAGAAATGCTGAGATTAAGCCACAGCCAAATCAAGAAGCCCAAGAATGAATCTGTATCTTCAAGACTTAAGACCATATTAACAGCTATTTCTTCTATGCTGGTCATACTAGATTTCTTGTGCTGCCGAAATCCCACTTCCCCTCCCTCACCTTCTTCAAATTCAGGTCTAGGATTCTTGCATTCTTTATAACCTGTCTCTACTTGAAAGCAATCCTATACCAATAATAGCTCAGTTCCTCCATTATGTTAATAGAAAAGAAGCAGAGCTCTTGTTTTTTTCTTTTACTGATTCAGCAATCCACCTTTTCAGTTCATGCATTAGGAGTGCTGCTCCAAACCAGGAGTGCCTTTTCTCTGGGGACAGAAAGTAATGTTGTAAACAGACGAGTAGGAATGAGAGCTGGGGGAGCTGCCATCTATTCCTTGCTTTGTCACAGATTTCCTGTGTATTCTACTCTAGCAAGTCATTAATCTCTATATGCCTCATCTAGAAAATGGGATAATGATATTTAACTATTTCATTGGGAGGCTTAATGGTTGTGAAATGTGCTGAGCTCCTTCCATGGAAGGAAGCTGCTGTCAGAGTAAACAGTAATAGCATGATTATGTTTGGTGGGAAGGTTTTAGGAGAGTCACTTTGTAACATCAGTATCACAATTCTGCATTACACAGATGAGCCTGGCTAATCAAGTGAGTCACTAACCAAGAAATCTGTGTTTAACTTCACTTGTGATACCTATGCATGCTGTCTGGACCCCAAAGTCAAGGTGAATTATTAACACCAGTAAGTCAGTGGAAAGAGATACCTTCTTTAGAGAATTACATATCTTTTTCTCTAGTCTTAGAAACTAGCTGCAAGCATCAGCCTACAAATGTTTAGAAACATGCCTGTGGGCTTTGACATCTGCTACAGACTAGCACATTCTTCCATGAGACAGATCAGTCTCATAGACAGTAGCACAGATATTAGTTCCTTGTTGATTTTTCCTGATATTCTAGAAAACAATGGGTCTTGAACTAATGTATTTGGTATTCATATACTCTTAGATGAGAATGTAGCTATGGATTCTGAACCCATTTGTGAAAAAATATCTAAGTCATTCAACCAGTGAGAACCACAGATTCTTAGAATCTCTGAAAAAACACACACAACCTCTGTTGGAACTTCTCTGTGGATGTAGGTACCTAATGATATACACACATACTCGGGAGTTCTTTTTTCACAAAGCCTCACCTCCCTCCAAAGTCCCATCCTCTCCCTCCTTCTCATCAGTATCTCCTGGGTTTGGGTTTTTTTAGGTTTATATTCCTTTAACTGAGAAAAGGGCATGACATCAAATAATCTTCTGTATTGCTTTTCACCAGCATAACGTGAAAAATGTCATGACTGTCTCCTACAACCTCCAACAACTCATGCTGGCAAAATGACTGGTAACTTATTTTTGGGCAACAACTCGAAACTGGTGTTTCTGCTTCCACCATAGCAATCCTCATTGCATTTGTGATAAGGCATTAATACTGGTCACTTAAATCCTCTGTGATGTTTTATTATTGGTGAAATGCCACTGAATGTGTGTTGGTTTTGTCTTCAAATTAAAAGGTCACTTGAAGTAAATATACCTGTTTATATACTCTGTTTGTAAATACCTAATACCCCACTACTGATACCTTAAAAAATCCTTGATATCCATAGCCAGTACCTTGACTACAGGAAATAACAAGCCACCTTATTACTTGAAAAAAGGACTCAATGAAGCATTCACTTTCACCAAATGCATGTTACTAAATAACAAGGAATTAGAACAGAGTTATGTAATAGAGAAAACAGTATACAAGAGACAGAGAAATCTATTCTTGTATCACAGTCTACAGAACACATTCTTAAAGGTAAGGCATGGATTATGATTACTAGGAATGTTACTATAATAGTAGAAATAAAGTCTTCTAATGACTATAGTGCCACATAACTAGAAACTGTAGCATTGATCCTGTCTAATCCATTCAGTTCTGTGCACAGGAGATCTGTATTTCAGAAAAAATACGAGATCTTGGGATAAACAGGAAGTTCACATATTGTTCTGTCAAACACAGGGCAACTAGCTAGCTACCCAATTTTTAAGATTTCATTACACTGTTTTGCAACCTCTTCACGGCAAAGTCACATTTCATGGTTTCATATCTTAAAGATCAGGAAATGTCACAACATCACGCTAGTGTCTATTGAACTGCGGTATCATTGGAAAGTGAGCAATTCTGAAAGGAACAAAAAGATGTCATTTAAATAGATTTATAGGCAGCTGCACTTTTGAGTTCCATCACCAAATTACTTGATTCATGTATTCCCAAGTGAAATAAAAGACCAGTTATGATATGTAAGTGGCCAGAACTCATGTAGTGGGCCAACATGTTAAAATATTCATTCTACAATCAGTACCTTGGGAAACACACATGAGAATTAGTCAAAGTCCTGAAAAGAAGAAAAAGTTACCATTTACTAGAAAATTTTCAAAAACTCCATTACAAATGAGTGTTGAAATAGGAATTTGTAACACAGGACCACTGTGGTTGCTTCTGCTTGGCAATATCTGAATAATGCAAATTCTATTAGTAGCAGTACATTAAGTAGGTGACAAATAATTATTGTGTTAAGGTTACAAATTAGATGCATACCTGAATGGACCGCTCCTCTTCTCTTACTGTTTTCTGCCTGTTTCTGTGCTCCAGTAACCCTTTGCAACAAGAATAATTTTAATACATAGGTCTTCTAAAGTGCTTGATACAAACTCTTGCAAGACATACCATAGCAGATATACTGCAGAAGATAACATTAAACCTCTGAAAACTTTTGGATTAACTTTACTCCCAATTTTAGAACAAGAAGGATTCACCTGTTTTGCAGATTGCTGAAAAACAAATGTACTGTGACAAGGCCTACCCAACACCTAAAACTGGTCAGCCACTAAAGCTGGGGCTTTTCTAGTATGTGTTTATGCTCTAGAATCTATATTTTTAAAATAAATTCAGGGCATGTAAGTTCCAAATATTTGCTTTCAGCAAAAGGAATGCAGTAACTACACTGTATAAGCTGACATCACTGACAGGTCTGTACAAATCTACACTTGCTTGTAACAACACAGAGTTTTACAACTGAGAAAGAGTCCTACTTTTAACTCAGAAGGCAGTGTCTGCCAGCGGGACCTAGCACTCAGTGGAGAAAAATGTGATCTTGGCATGACTAAGGTAGGCATTAGATGTACAGCTGGGAGTGGATAAACTGGAATAGGCAAGGTCGAGACTATTAAAATTTGGCCTATTTCTTCTACTGAAATGCTCATGGAAGGATTGTACAGGGACAAGGTACCATACAGTTGGTATGTAAAAAATAGTAAAAATAAACCACTCTTCAAAAAAAGTGTTACGAAGAAGAATGTGTATGACAAGTTCATGCAAATTATCAATTATGAAAATTTAGGAAAACGTGAAGAGGCATTTAAAACACTAAAGGAAGAAGCTACAGATTACTTTTTTCCCCTGAGTCTTTCTCTTCATAGGTATCTGGCTATATGGGTGGAAAAAAAAGATATAATATTGTATATCATGCCCAGCTCATTCTCAAACTCCCCAGCTGATTCTTTTTCCATCTAATTTGAACTGTGTGAAATATAAAGGACATACACCATACTATGTAGCTACAGAAACTATTGTGCCAAGACTGCGGAGCTCTTAAATTGCACAGACAGTTGTACCTTGCTAAGAAGGCAGAAGCATACAGTGGTTGAAATGAGTAAAGTAAACGGGGAGAAAGTGAGTCAGAGAAGCAAGTCCTCCACTGCACGGAGTCCCCAAACTAAGAATTGTAAACAGTAGGAAATTTCCAGTTTAATGTTTTCAAAGCTTCAGGTTTGAGTGACCCCAAAGTAGCTCTAAAGGACTGAGAAGAATACTAACCACCACGTTCAAATGCAGCTCTTTCCCATTCACCTTTTGGCAAGAGCAATGAGAGGTCTTTGAAAGTCGTATGCTTTCCATTTTCTCTCCATGTAACCCCCCCATAGAGACAGTTAAAAGAGCAAGTCATAGATAACGAACAAAATAATCAATGGCCTAGCTACCCTCTGAATGAAATTTCCTCCTTTTGCCTGCATCAATATTAAAAGTTCAATGGGTAACTATGGGAAGTTTAAAATTTCAGAGCATAAAAATTAGCTTTCATTATAATTCATATTTGTAATATATGGTGTTAAAAAGTTTAGAGCAGAAAAATTAACTTTATAGTTCATATATATAATAAACGTCAAAATTTATATATATAATAAATATGCTCAAATTGTAATGTTTATGTGGTTAGCTGCAAGGTACCTAAAGTTTTATACATTTAGAATTTGTACTTTGAGTGTTTATGTGTCTCTTAATTGTAGAGGGCCATTTTGTTGGAAGGGTGCAGCCCAAAGTTCAAGGGCTGACACTGACCTATGTGGTGATGACTTGGAGCCCTAGGGAACTGGGATGTCATTCAATTTATTAAGATGCTGGCTGAGACACATCACAAATTTTTCTGGCCTCTCGGTTAATGGTAACCTCAATTCTCATTCCCTTGCTACAGAATCACAAGATAGGATATAAATGTTCATCAGTATCTTGTGGTAATTTCATACAAATGAAATGGAAAGCAGAAAAAAAAAACCCTCAACAGAAAATCTGGGCAAATTCTTTAGGAGGCATCCAATGGATAGACTTTTGCAAAAAAAAAAAAAAAAAAAAAAAATT
>Ga0065711_1030238_pt1 | contig 33161 bp, 25 predicted proteins | sample Hoacrofraction12_FD_59098 | JGI IMG/M metagenome (GOLD analysis project Ga0065711, IMG submission 59098) | Hoatzin crop microbial communities from Cojedes, Venezuela - Epithelial fraction 12 v2 (version 2) | ecosystem: Host-associated > Birds > Digestive system > Esophagus > Crop | place...
ATGGTGAGCCGGGAGAGAGGAGACACTTCTGCAGCAATCCTCTTCCCTGCTGCACCTCTAGACTGCCCCACAGGATGCCACCACTGACACCCATGGAGGGCACAGCAGGATGGGTGGGGATGAATGCCTTCCTCTCCCCTGGAGGGTCCCCAATTTTTGCATGCATGTAAAATTTAGCATCAGAATTCAACACATGGGAAATCCAACAGCTCCCATTTTCCAGGAAGATATCGAGGCAGCAGGGGATACAGGACTAGCACACTGTCACCCTGCACACAGCAGAGGTAGGAAATGGACTGACAATACCTGATTTTCCATCTTCAGTTCAAACAGACGCTTCCCACTGCCATTTCACCGTCAGAACGAGACTCCTTCAGAGAAACTCCAAAGTGCAGGTTTGCATCTTTCTGTCTGTCAGCAACGTCACAAATCCTAGTTTTGGCAGTTTCATACACCCAGGGTAACCCTTCCCCACCTCTCTCTCACACACACACACAAAAGCTTACTATATTATATAATGTGCAATCAAAGCTCCCTACCCCTTTCCTCTCCTATGCTTAGGGCAGGGGTAGGCAGAAGCACTGTTATGAGGCCGTGCAAAAATCACTGAAAGTAATACAGAAACCAAAATGAACTCATTTTAGGGAGAGGATAAAATAATTGCACTACAAGAAAATGTCACTGCATGTTTCCTTGGGAGACTGAAGGTAATCAGTTCTTCCCTCAGGATGCTCCTAACTACAGTAGACTAACAGGATTCATGTTCCTGAGAGCCTGCGTGTCATTCTTCAGGTACATGACCAGCACAAAACAGACATGCTCTTATCTCTGTGGGACAAAATTAGCTTCCAAAAAGGTACTGAACTCCCAGGTCCTCTAGTCATAAACAGAAAACACCAGAAATCACAGAGTTTAGCTATTGAGGGTTAGAAGAACCATAGGAATTCACCACCACAGTGCAACTCATATTTAACCAATAAGCCTTCATAGGCAAAAAAAAAAATCTGAATAAGCCTTTACCTACTCCAAGACTTTTTCTCTAATGGGACTATCTACCTGCTTCACAGCTCTCCTGACTCACACACTAAGATATTTGCAACCCCAGCCTCCACTGAGACAGGAAGAAAAACATTCGGGTCCCTGCAAAGACAATAGCAGAAATGATACAAACTCCTACTATTTAGCTCGGAGGTTCAGTTATTCAAGAGTGGGTTTTGGTTTTGCTTCATCTCCATTTTTAGTGCTTTTGTCCCCTTTATTATTTACATAGAGCACCACTAGTCTCAGGGTTAAACAAAAAATCCCTAATAGTGAAAGCCAATCACTCACTCTTGAGCTTCTAGGGTCATTTTTACCAGGCTGACCTTTGCCTGTTTGCAACCCTTAGTCAAGACCTATCTTTACTAAAGTACTAGCAGCTTTTATGGGACCTAAGATCCCATTACCATTAAGATGCCTTAACAGCTGCTCTAAATGAGCTAATGGCTTGTAGAGGAATAATAACATCTGTAATCACTTTATATCATACATTATTTATGTGGCAGAGATTTGGTACAGTCCTTTAATCAAATATCCTGGAAAGAAGTATTTAACAACAACACTTTATCCACTTGTTGGAGCATCTAATGCTCACTGCCTATTTGCAACGCTTAAATATATTCCAAATGGGGGATGAAATGTATCTAATCCATAGCCCAGCACACAAAGAAAGCATGCAGTCTACTCAAACATATGACATTAAATGGCATTCAATTGAATTCTCGGCACCAAATGCAAAGGATTGTGATCCAGCAACCACAGACTGCAGAGGGGGCAGAGGAATGACTTATATTGTAAAAAGAGTTCAAAATGTGCTTTGTCACAGTAGCTGTCAGACATCTTTTCTTCCCTGCTAAGCCCTGCACCTCCATCTCACAGCGAGGAGCTGCCATCTGCATCATCCCAACAGAACGCTGTATGCAGCGGGTCGGTCACCGCGCCATTGCAAAAGGAGTCACGTCATTGCTGTGCGAAGGCTCTCTGACAGTCCAAGTCAGAAGTTTCTTTTCCACAGCCACCCTACAATGGGATGGTTTTGGTGTTGACCATCAGCAAAAAGGGCACATTTGTGATGTTTTAGCTGGAGTTAAGGAGGACGGGGAAGGCACAGCCAGAGGCAAGCAAATGGAAAAACCTCCAGGCAACCCCACAGTAGAGCAAGAACTGGTAACCGTGTCTGTGTCCCTCTGCAGTAACTCGGTGTTCAAGCAAAGTTGCTGAAATGTGCGTGCATAGTAACTCTTCAGCTCTGCTGTTGACCTAATTTAGGCCACATCTCCTGAAACAGTTTGATAAACAATGCGAGAAGCATTTTTCTCCTCTAATACTGAAGGTGGGTTTTGATGATTTCTGGATGTTTAATGCTCCTTTCAAGTTTGTTTTTCCCAGGTCGACGAGTGGACAGCACAGTTCTCATCTGTTCATGCTGATAAAGTTTTAGTGAATTATGAACCTCAGAGCTTGTGAGAAAGGCAACTTCAATCCAGCGTCCACCCAAAATAAACAGAGAGATGGATGGGGTCCTGAGTAAGGCTGGTCCTGCTGCTCAGCTGCCAGCCCGCTGTTCTGCTGGGAAGCTTTTGGCCACCTCGCTCTCCTTGGTGTCTGACTCTACCGAAGCTGTGCTGCAGGAATCGTTGTACATGTCTGAAAAGGAGCACAGGGGCATTGTCACTACAACACATCTACAGGATTTCCCCTCTACAGTGTTGAGGTTCATTGTTAAAAGCCTGATATAAAATAGAAAATAAATAATCACAATTCTACTGCTCTAATTCCTTCACTAAAGGCAAGGGAGGCTCTTTTGGCATGTAACTAACTGTAATGTATGTGTGGCTTTTTCTTTTGAAGCATTAGACATGCCAGAGATATGAGAGCCATAGTTAGGCACTGAGGGTGAAGGCAGAACTGACCTGCTGTGAAAGTGAAGAAGCAGCAGTTACCAAACTCCCTTTAAGCCACAGCAAAGAATCTTGGTTAACTTTCAGAAAGATTTTTCTCCACTTTAACAAACTGACAAAAAAAAAAAAGAATCAAAAGAATCCAGTAACTCGAATAAAATGCTGGTAGCTCTCTATTGCAGGTCCTCAGGGAATGGCTGTGCCAGATTTTGCTTTATTACCAGAAGAAAAGCAGGACACGTTTCAGTAAATTATGTTTAAGAATGGGCAAAAATTAATCTAAAATTATCACCTTTGATCTGCAGAGTTGCTGAGACTCAGTTTTTCCAGTGCAACCTGTTAGGTCAGAACCAGAGCTGAAGAAAGGATGACTTTTAGTGCTGATTTGGCTGAAATCTCATCAGAGCAGCCCTTCCTCCAACTTTTGGAGCCAGCAGTGAAACATGATGAAAGCAGTAATGGTTCACAAGATTTTAATGTTTTCAAACCCAGACCAGCACCACAGCCCTGATGTTGATCTAAATCCAAACGCTACTCGTGTCAGGATGAAAGCTATCCTGCAGTTACAACACACCCTGCCGTTTGACACACTCGGGCTAGCTGCAAAGCAGCCAGCCTGGATACTGGTGGCCACAGGAGGTTGCTGCAAGATTCAAGTTCTGCCCAGGAAAAGAAAAACAATCAAACCATGCCAAGGTAAGCTGCTGTGCCTAACCAGCTCTGACACCCACAGCACCAAATTTCAGGCTAACTCAGCAGCATCACCAAGGACTGCAGCACAGACATACGCTCAGGCAGAGTACTTTAATACAGGAAGTGTACGTTTATCACATCCCTTTTTATCATATCCTTTTTTAGTATGAAAAAAAAAATACGCCAGTAACACATTTTCTGTATTACCTGCATTGCTGTTCTTAATTATGTTGTTACTGTCCACCTCTGCTGGCTGCAATATACTGGAAGGAACCCAGTCGCTTTTCTCGGAGACCAGTTTCTTCACTAACCTGAAATTCAGAGAACAGTCAGTAAATTTCCCTCCGTTCCCTTTCCCTGGGTTGTGTTCCTTAGAGGCGCACATTGTGCAGCTATTTCCCAAACTAAGGAAGAAGGCAGAGGACCCAGGGCAGTCCAACAGGTAGCCGGTGACTTAAGTTTCAGCAGTCTCGGATGGTGACCCAGTATCCCAGATCAAGCTCACTTGCAAGCAGCCTGTGTGACAAGGAAGCAGTGGCCTTGGCCTGTGTTTGAGACCCTGGGCCAAATCCAGAGCTCAGGAAAATGAATCTTTCATGTTGTCCATCCCCCTCGCTGTAAACAGTCTGGGGTGGATGCAGTTAGCTCACTTCCCACCTACTTCACCCTACGGGACTTGTTCCCATCTCAGCTGGCAGTCCGTTCTGAGTGAAGGCTCTGACTGCACAGGGACTTCAAGCAGAGCAGATCTTCTGCCTCCAAATTACCAATGGAAGGAGAATTCATGTGTCCAGCCAGGTCTGTTCTTAACACTCACTTGTCAGCAAGAGAGAATAGATACACTGAAACATATGCGAGCTCAAGGGGGCCAGATTCATTCCACTTTGTCAATCACATCTTATATCTAAGCCTTCGGGGGCTCAGAATGCTCTCTGGTTCACTGCTGCAGCTTGGTGGAAGACATGGGGATTCTACTGATGTATCCTATGGGAGGGTGCTGCCTTTGACAGTGTCCTTCTGGCTAGAAGGTGTCAAAAGCCCAAATATGCCCCCTCCATTTCCTCGATGTTAACTTCTGTCTTCTTAAGCCTCCTGTCACAAGCATTTGGGATGAAAGCCAACCAGGTGGAATTAACCAAAGCTGCTTGTATGTTCATGCCTCCCACTGCCTCTTTCACATTGTGGTCAACAGGGTGAGTGGATTTGGATTTTTGAAGAGGTTTTGACATTCTTCTGAATATTTTCCATCTTTTCCAGGAGGCTAGGACTGTTCTACTTGTCGAATTCTGTCACTCTGCTGTACTTACCATTGACCATTCTCTCCTTCCTGCACAAACTGCACTAAATCTCCATCGTCGAGTGTAAGAGAATCTGGGAAACAGCTGTCAAAACTGCCTTCTACTCGAAAAAGGTTGGTCCCCTAAAATGAATGAAACAATGCACCAGAAATATAGTCACTATGGATGAAAGAACACTGCAAGAGAGAGCGAGTTAAATAGTACATTAGACATTTCAAGCTGGCAGAGACTTCTTCTGTATGGAATTGTATCACTTCTTATTCCTTTTGTCATACCCAGGATAAATATTATTCAAACTTTGCACAGAACTGTGCCGTGCATTCAGGCATTAGAACTAACTGGCCAGACATTTTTCTGATATAGAAATTGGGTTTGTGACACCAGGTTAAGTTATCTGGAAAAATCTGAAATTGCTTGTTTAAAGGCTCAGAGTTTCCCCTCACTTTTGTAACAGGTACAGCTTAGAAGTAAGGGTAACTTTTTATGGTCCTGATCCTGATCAACAAAACCATCTTGGAATAATCTTCCAACACCCCAGATCAAATTCCCATCTTCTGTATTCCCATGCATCCATGAATTTAAGGCTGGTATGAAACCAAACTTTGCAGGTTAAATCACGATCTTTAGAGAAAAAGAGGCTGCAATGGGAAAGGGCATCATAATTTGAAAAAGGAGTTACATTGTTAGGGTTGGTCTCTTCCTCCAAGTCAGAAGAGTTGGAGAGTTCATCTGTGCTGGAGGGGATGGCTTCAAAATCTTCAAATGTGTCTAGAGATGGCATTTGCCTGCTGGGCCAACCTTTTCAAAGGAGATACAACAAAAAGAGTTAGCTATCAGTCATGAGCCTGTTTCACACTCAGTCTTTCAAAAACAAATGTCACAGGTTTCTTGCCACTATTCCACTTACAAAGGCTTGTACCTTTTTACAATTTGTTCCCTGATTTTGCCATTAAAATTACTTTGAGGCCGTTATTCTGTCTCTAAAAACCTGCACCACTTGCTGTCATTTGTGGGAGGGCAGATTGTGTGGCAACAGCATGTTTGCCGATCAATACCTTGAGTGTTTAGCATTGCTAAGTCTCTTCAGTTCAGGAGGTACAAGCAGCAAGGACCAGGAATATTTCTGCAGAGTGAGCACTGTAGCAAATGACAACTTTTACTGACGTGATTTTCGGAAGGCCATGGTCATTCAGTTTCCAGCTTACCTCTACGTGTTTATCTATAAATTGAAGTCCGAAGCCATTGAATTTTGGTTGCCTTCTTATCTGCATCTCACCCCAAGGTCATATTACCACCTGAGCAACTTGCTAGACTATACCCTGGGGCAGGCTGGAAGTGCAGGGAAGGGACAAAGTAAGCAACAAGGCACAAAGACAACCAGACCTTGGTGCTAGGTAGAGAAGATTTTGTTCATATTTCTACTGTTAGCTGTCTTATTGCATGATTTGCACCCAAAACCACACCAGGCCAGTGGAAGGGACTTAGCAAGAGATTTCCAGCCCAAGCACAACAGCCAGTTTCTTTCCCACAAAGTCATGCCCAGAGGATGCGTCCTGAGGGAAATTCAGGCTGAGCCTTATAAGACCTGCCTGCCTGAGGCTCCCATGATGGCAAACTCAGCCTCCTCTGTTCGGATGGCAATCATGATCTACACTTTCCTTCACACTTGATGCCTGTCCCTTTTCAGTCCAGCTGGGAGGAAACAGACCTTGCACCTACCAAGGGATTCTGCGGCCCTGACAGGTACAAGCTGAATGGAGTCAGTCAAATCACTGCGTGCCTGCCTACTTCATGTAGCTGCTGTGCATTAGCTGATTGACAGGGACTTTGGCTGAGCAAATGCTGCATCAGGTTCTTTACAGCCTGTGGGCTGTTGCTCTTGGCAAGGCAAAGCCATGCTCTGACAACAAGGCATGCAGACGGATGCTCATGCAGTGGGATTATGCATAACCCAGCACACATAACCCGCAGCAACACCTGGCCTGAGACAATACAAAACCCAAGCCAGACAGTAAGCAGAAAAGCAACCTGACCTGGGAGAAATAGGATTATTAATTGATTTATTTAATCCCTGCCCATGCACATCCTCCCTGCTACAGGCACTGGTTGGTGCAACATGTGCTCATGCAGCTCTGCAGCCCCTTCTCCTCCCTCCTGTTACGCAGGGGCTCTGACTGCCCTGACCACCGCCATTCAGTTACGAGAGAGCCAGAGACCTTCTTCCACCAGAGCAGCATCCCCGGTTATAACCCAACAGGTACAGTTAGGTCATCCATACTTTTCAAGGCGTAAAGTAGCCTCTGAAGTGACATTCACGTGCTGGGTTGTGAATGTCCCTGCCAAGGTCTATACCAGCAGAGTTTTGAGATGGAAGAGGCAACTTCAGCTGCAGACCATGCAGCATGTAGAACTGGACCCCATATTCTGTATCAGTTGAATCACACCAGCAAAATATTAGCAACTGTCCAAATGTGCAAGAATACATTGATGCTAATTAGCTTCAAATTGCTACAGCAATTCTAGTTCAAGTTCACAGGTTGGGCTATGAACACCAGAAGAAAAAGCTATCCCCCTTCCCCCTAGACAAAGCTTCAGTAATCTTTTGCCACTGTCGTTTATAGAAAGCATTCAAGGCAGAAACCTGAACAGCAAGGATTCCTTACAAATACATGCACCAGCCTTCCTCTTCCATACAAATTGCTATTCTAATTTCAGAGATTAAATTTTACGTACTTAATTCAAGCTAGAAAATAACACAGATCAAATTCTGAGCTCTCTGACATCAATTAAAAGAATTATTTTCAGCTGTGCCTGACCTACAGAAAACCAAAATCTAGGACATTGTTTCTATACCTGCTAGCGATCCAAGCTAGTTCTTTCATTGCTTTCACAGAAATAATGTTCATTAAAAGAGAAAAATCTCTTTAATTTAAAGAGATTCAATATTATCATAAATTTATATTACATTCTCAAATTGAGATGATAAATATTTTAATTTTGTTTACCTGTCTGTGAAGCAGATCTAGGTACAGGTCTCATGGTGGAACCGGTATTACATTTAGTCTGGGCCAATATGGTGTTCTCAAATGCATCTGTGACAGGAAGTATAATTTGTGTCTTCAGGGTGAAACAGGGACCAGACAACCAGTACAAAGTGAATTCCTGTATCACATCTGCAACTGGCAGTCTCTTTAAGAAACACGTGGACTGGGGTCCAACAGTTATAAGAGAGGAGACACATGACCAGCACAAAAGAGTGAAAAGACAGCAGCATTCCACAAAAAAACTGTAGGTCTGAGAAGGACAAAGAACAGCCAAATGAATGAAACAAATATTGGTGTTAATTAAGGAAAACTATTACTGGATGAACAGTGCAGTGTTCCATTTCACTACAGCTTCCTTACACATTTTTAACATATTTTCCTTGCAGCATTTCAAATCATTCTGTAGGTGATGGTATATGGTTTTGATGCCCATCCATACAGCAACGTAAGGGGACCAGGGAGGCTCTTTTTCCCACCCAGAAATGAATGATTTCACTCCTGCTGAATGCAATGCAGTTCTGTGGGGGAAGTTTTTAGCTAAGTACATCAAATCGTTTGCATTATTAACTTGGTCAGAGCCCTGGCAAGAGCAGCAGTACCTTCTGGTAAAGGGATGATAGTGTTCATTGTTTCCTACTTCAAGAAACTCAGTCTGGTGAGGGATGTTGTGAAGTAGGATCATGTTTTGAACCAGTGAGGATCAACTCAGCTCTATCTTATGGGTCATACTTGCACCTCGAAACACCCCCTACCTCCGCAGCCACGTGGTGTGCTGAGATCAGAAGTATCTGTCAGTGAGGAAAGTGAGGTACAAACACCACAGTTCAGGAAACTCTGGTGCTGGGTGCCAGGATGATTCCAAATGTAGTGCCAGGGGTCACTGGCAAAAACAAACTTTGTGCAAACAGCAAAACTACTATCTCCTCTGCTGCCTCTGAACTGTTTCTTCCAACCTCTCTGTTCCAGACTCCTCTTCTGCTGGGAGTGACATAGGAGATAGTGATGGAATCAGTGACACATCAGAGCTGACCTGGCCTCCTGCCCTGTCTGCCAAGGTTTTGTGCAGAGCAACACAATCCGAAGAAAGGATTCCTCAGCCTACATCTCTCACCTGCCTGTCCTGCAGCAGGGGTACCTGGCTGCTTGTGCCCCACAGGGCAACCTGCTGTGGCAAGTGCTCATGTAAAGGGGAAAACTGACAACAGAAGCTGGTGATCTCCCAGTGGCTGGGGAATAATTTCCCAGTTTAAATCTTTGGTATTGTTTATTAAGCAGTAATTGATGAATCTGCTGCAACAAATAGGTGGAAATTCTTCTTGGCTGAAATGAAACACTGCACCTTAAATGAATATTAATGCACAGTCTAGCCTCTTCTGTAGTCTTCATGCACATGGCTCCTGCTCCTCTTATTAGGCACAGACACTAACAGGGGAACAGGGATGCAAGCGGCCAGACTGCAGGTGAATGTGAAAAGTAGCCCCTTGGCTCCCTGCTGCTGCACTCTACAGAGTGAGGTAGAAACCAGGCAGAAAATCCAGATCGGGATCACAGTCTAGAGCATTACCTCCCAAAACAGGCAGAAAACTGGGGTTTTAATTTAGGCCCATCCCTAGGTGAAAGCTGGTAAATATATCATGAGTGCAGGGGACAGGAAAGGGGGTGACAAGCTGTGTTTATCATAGTTAAACAGATAAACTGACACCAAACCCTTAACGGACTCCAGTGTTTTCTGCCAGCAGTGATGAGATATGAATTGAGTGAATAATATCAAAAAATTGCCGAACAGGGTTTCATGCAGGATGGAAACACTCATACCTTCAAACCCCAGGGGAGTTGGGTCACTCTTTATTTCATGTCTCTTGACTTTAACTGCAGGAACAAGGGGACCTGTGTGAAGTTTGCAGAGTCACAAGGCTGTAAATATTGTTAAAGGAGAAACTTGCTTTTCTATTTCCTGGAAACTCTATCTGCCTAATACTTTCTGTTTCACCCAGAAAAATGACCAACCCCTAAATTCTAGGTGGTGAAGATAAAGGCTTTTGTGATGCGGATAGGAAACAGACCCGTTTTTTCAAAAGACATTAAGACATAGCAAATGTGTCTGCTTCCCATCAGGTTTCCACAGATGTTTTCTCTCACTCCTGTCCAGGAGATGGCACTAACGCAGGCAGACTCACCACCTCAGCTCTACCCATGGGGCTGGCAGGGAAGAGCCCACAAAAGCCAACACTTAGGCCCCATAGCAGTGGAGGGCACCTGTCCTGTGTCCTGACTCCAGGTGTGGAGGGCTGGTGATGTGACGGAGCTGAACTGTCAGCAGTGAGGATCAGCACGCTGCAGCATGCCGTACCCTTGAATGTGATGATCCAAACACCCTGGCTAGACCTGCATTGGGCTGATGCTGAGACAAGACTCAGGCTTCAGTTCTTTTGTCATCTGAACTATTTTCCTAAAGCAGTAAATAAAACGCTTAATGGAAAAGCACTGATATTTTTCCCCAGCTTTTAAATAATTATGAAGGTAGTTTTCTCAGCATTCCAAGAAATTGCCAACAGTCTTGTGGTGGACAGGATCCTAGGACAGGATTTTTTTATATGAAACTGTAATGAATTTTCAATTTCATTGTAATTGACCCATGCTTTCTTTGATAAACCACACTGAAAAAACAACCTTTGGTTGCCCATTCTCTCTGTTCATATGTGCTTCTTTCTGTTTCCCAGCTTTGTAGATAAATACTAGGAAATAACTCAGTCTTCCCATAACTTAGTAACTGATCATGTATTTCTGAAGTTGTTGCCATGGACAGAAAGCTGTAAGAATCTCTTCTCCTATGCTATGCCCATCATTTCCATGTGGTGATGTTTTAGTGTTATGGTCTAAGGAGGCTGGCAATGAAACATTTGTAGTTAGCAGTAATATCACATCCTTCCTCTGCCAATAAACCCCACCACGCTCTCATCTCATGACAGCCTCATTGCACAGTCAGGGGTATGGTTCATATCCCTCACAACCATTCAGAGTGCACTGAACACTGTGCAACCTTCTTCTGACAAATATATAGCAAAGATTTTTATACCAATGAATTCACCTGGTTTTCCTGCTATTTTGGTTTGTGAATTGCCCTGCAAATCTTAAACTTGCAAATCAGTTCCTTCATTCCAGGAATTGCCAAGACAGTATTATTCAGAATTGGATGTAAGGCCATATGTTCTGTTCTCAAAAGTAACTCTGACACATAGGCATATGTGCCTACAATCTTACGGATTTTCAACACAACCAGCTTGCCCAAACGCACGCATTGCTTTTGCACTTAAAAGTAGGCACTAGTGCAGTAACTTAAATTTTGTAGAAGTGCCTTTTCTCAAAATAGTTACAGCTCAAAAATCAAACTCTCGTAAGTTCTCACAAAAACTGCACAGACTTCAGTGCATACTGGGCACCTAGCTCCCTTACACGTCTGAAAATTTCCTTGCAAATGTAATTTCTAATTATAACTATGATTATGCTAAATACGCTTAAAACTGGCATCTATTGCTACTCCATTTTTGGCTTGATTTCAGGCTTTGTTACCATCTGATATCTGCTATGCGATGAGGAGATTCTCTCCATCTTGAAAACAAAAACCCTAAAAAGGTTTAAGGAATCAGAGAAATAATTTCTACTGAATTTCAGTTATTCCAAACCAGGGAGAAGTTGGAAACCTAACCCCACATCAGCCAAAAATTAATCCAGTTTCCATGGAAACCAGCACCACTCTTTGAAGGCTATCGTGGAGAAACTGAGAAGAGTCACTATATATGCTGGCAACACACCTTGATATACATTCAAAATGTCTCGGCCTGCCCCCCTGCAGGTGTCATACTGGTCCTGACTCTTCTTCTAATGGAACCTCCTGTTTTTGTAAAAATTGAGCCTGATGTACTCACTCTGTGAACAGCATTTGGCAGTAAATGTATCAGTCAGCAGGAAGGGAGAAGGGTAGCTAAGCAAGCGGCATGACTGTACCTTTGGTCACAGCAGAAGCATTAACTGTGGTGCTGATGGAGGAGGCTAGGGAGAAGCGACGGGTAACTTCTCTTTCCTTAGATTCTGGATCTGGGAGAACAGACAGATGCAATGCAGGGCAGGATTAGAGGTTAATAAGCACTGAGGGTTAAAGATGTCCAAAGCAAAGCAGCAGCTGGAAAAGGGTAAATAAAAGGTAGGTTGCTCCTCTAAAACAGCCAGGAAAAATACCCTCCACAAAGTGAAAAGCACAGAAAGCAGTTTATATGAACATATTTTCAAAGCAGTTCCAGTTGCACCAATTTTGATAGTTCAGAAAGGAGACTTATGCCAATTAATATTTTGGCAACCAACTAGTGTCTAAGTACAGCTACGAAACACAGATAGATGAGCATGATGGTTAGAATGGTGTGTGCATCTACAGATGAGGTTTGGATTAGTTTAGACACTGAACTGCTTGTTCTCCGATGGCTGACCTGAAATACACTGAAAACCAAACATGACTGGTTTGGAGCTCACATTTGTCATTTCTAGAAGTTAACTTTGTGAATGCCTGAAAATGCTCTCTGAGCCTCCACTCGTCCCGGTGCAAATCAGCTTGGAAAAAGAGACGGCAATGGAGCTTTTTTTATTTACTCCAATTAGGAACCTGCCTTTTCTCGAAGTCTGCTCAGGAGTGAAGACACAACTTCCCCAGATTTCACTATGAGATGTGAATAGCATTTTTGGCTCAAAATGTTCCATAAACAGATCAGAGGTAAACGGACTAACTGTCAGCTAGCTTCTGAGAGCCCACGACATTTTAAGACACTTCGAGGTCATTACGCAGCTCTGAAGAGATTGTGTCCGCACATGTTCAAGCACATCAGTACCCTTCTTCCACCTACCAACTACAGCAGCACCAATATGGAGAAAAAGTTGCTTGCTCACAAACATTTCAGGAGTAACTTTGTAGTCTCTTCTGCTGAAAACACTCTTAAGCACATGCGCTGCGTTACTCAAGTGAGTATTTCCACTGAGACAGGAGTAAAGCTATCCATATGCTTCACATCTCTGTTTCAGTGAGAAAGTCAAACACTTAACTCTACCAGGACACAACCACAATTGACAATGGTATGGCTTTAAATACTCTGTTACCAGGTTTGTCAAAAACTATTTGTGATTTTTATTTTGATTTTAAAAAGAAAAATCAAAGAAATATTTATGTAAAATTTAAATAGTTGTTTCTATTTTCACTGAAAAATTTCCTGGCATAAGTGAAGTTACTTTCTCTTTCTAGCACACGCTGACATGCTTTGCTGAATCTTAGCCCAGATGTTTCTAGATGGTGCCCATGATTCAGAGGGACTTTTCTATTCCAGTTGTCTGCTTTCTCTTACCATGTCTATCTTCCTTTCTCTCTCTCTTTTTTTTTTTTTTCATGGTTAACTGGCATACAGCCCTGGAGCGAAACAAGTTTCAGGTGATTTTATATTTCAGGCTTAAATATCCTGTGCAGAACTGTACTACTGTGAAAATCTTAAAATTCTTTACCATTGCTCATCTTCACGTTTCCTTATTTTAATGTTCAGTCACACAACACTTCCCTTTACTTTTTTTTTTTTTCCCATAGTTATGCCTAGTAAATGTCACTTTCACTACATGTTTCCAGTAAGGCAGAATTTAACGTGACTGGTTGAACTGCAATTCCTATAATGTTTTATTATGCCAAAATATTAGGAAACCATATTTTATGGTATTCTGTGCAATTTTAACTGTAGATTGGATCCTGTGAAAAGGCTGTAAATTCTGTATCTGCCGATGCACTTCCTTATCAATTTACTCATAAAAGCACATACATTCAAGTACATCCTCATTCACACTGCCTAAAAAGCTGAAGAGAAATGAGAGGTTAAACTCTGCTCTCAGTGATAATCACCATGGAATGACTCCACATCTAGGCTGCTGTAACTGCCCGCATTAAAATACAAAGAAAATTTCAGTTATGGTGTTGGGCTGCATTTACACCACATCATGCAGCTCTTGGAGACCCTGTGCCAGCTCCAAGGACTATGAGTTTGGTTCTGCAAACCAGGACAGCTAATGCTGACCTAAGGGTGCGGGAAATGCAGAGTGCTACGAGTGTGGACTTTGACACACCCTGGTGCCAGTTCTGGGGGGGTCTCTTGGGTGTCTCTGCACTGGTGGAGTGCAGGATGGGAAAGTTTCTCCTCCAGACATCAGCATTTCTTTGGCCAAAACACCAAGGTGCTTACATACAATGTTTTCTACCCTATGATATCCAGTCTGGGCAGACGGTGCAGCAATGCTTTGAGCATTCACGTTCCACTGCCAGTTGCTATCCATCAGGCAATCTTGTTTTCCCCCTAGTTAGTATTGTTATTTTATTGTTTAAACCTTCCCTTTTGTGTACCCTGGACATGAACAGACACAGTGGGTCTGAACCAAAGTATGCTCAGCTCAGTGTGTCATCTCCTGCCCCAGCCAGTAATGAACCGTTAGACAAAGCAGTGAAGAACAGGACAAGCTTACTGCAGTCACTTCCCTGTTCCCTTCTCAGAGCTTCTGATCTGCCTTAACAGCCAGTCCACACAGTGCTCACACTGCTTGGCGTTGCCCCTGCCTGCAGGAATGACCACGCTCTGCAGATCGTCCAGCCTGTTTGCCAGCTGGTTTCCTCTAGGCCCAGACCAGATTAGTAACTGAACAGCACAACGAAGTGAAATGGGACATCGCGTAATGGAGACGTTCCACAGGAATCTCAAGTAACTAGACCCAGCAAGGCTCTGAGCTGAGAGTGCCTGCAGCCCAGGGGGGATGAGCTCTTCTCAGCTGTGCCTTGCTGTCTCTTGCTGTCTGCAACACTGAATGCAATGAGAGACATTTCACAAGACAAGAAAAATTCAGATAAAAGAGCAAAAGAGGCCCAAACCAAAATTGTGGAGCCAAACTCACCCGAACTGCAGCATTATCCTGCATTTCTGAAATCTATGTTTTGTAACTGATTTCTCCAAGTCACAGGATCTGAAAATGACTTTTTGCATTCAGAACACCGAACTGCTTTGTCCATCTTGCATCTTACTACCAAGTGCAGCCTTAACATTGCAGCCAGAATCTTATGGCCGCCCTGGCTCTTGGTGTATTTTCATCTACTTTATACCATTGTAATTTAATGTTTCTGTATTTCTCTTTTTATTCTTTCATCTTACGTCTTCCTCCTTTGACGCTGAGCCTCTCCATCACTGCACACTAACCCTTTGTCTCACAGAATAAATATAATTTATCATAATAGGAGAAAAGCCATATAATAACCATAAAAAAAGTAATTACATTATCTTTTCAGAAAGCGATTCTATATACTCATTCAATTTAATTTCTATTCACATTTCTTTCTTTCCTACGAAGTCTCTTCCTTGTGCAGGCATAACAGGAACATGCAATGCTCTCTACTCATGGATGTTAAGTGTCTTCTAAATATAGATGCACAAAGTCTCAGAGTACACCGTTTTACAGTGTCATGTAATGTAACAAAGTAGAAATTGCAATAAACCACAGATCTTCTGAATTCCGCTTCCCCAGTGTAACCACTAGGCCACGGCTGAGCAACATTTGCAAAAACAAAAAGGTCCAACCAATGCACAACTTAGCACATGAAACCCTCATGTAGCACAACACAGAGATGATACTCTTCCCTTCAAGCCGATAAATTGCTGAAAAATGTTAGATTGGTGGTTTAAAACAAGTTCACACTTTGGCCCTTGAGAAAAACTGGAAATAAACACTATTTGCCCTGTGCACCAGTAAACGACCCAATCAGTCAACTCAAAGATTGCCTTGCCAGCACTGCCATGGGAGCAATTTTTGGTAACAGCATCTTTGAGAAGAGGAGCCGTATGTGTGCATCAGACAGGAGCATTTTGGTGAGATGCGGCAGCACTTTTGGAAATAGCAATGGATGGCACTGTGGCATGGAGAGAACACTGTGGGAGTGCAGGAGACACATGGCCAGAGACCAAATGCTGCGTGGGGTGATTTTACCTTTGGGTGGAGCTCTGCGGTTGGAAAGACCTTGCAATGTGAATCGCTTTCTAGCAAGCGCTGTGCGCTCAAGGTTAAGGCTGGTGGAAGCATCAACTAGGAGAGAGAGGGAGAGGGAAGAGAAATAAGGTAGGAAGGGTCAGCTGTTCAGCTTATGGGAAAGGAAAGGTTAGCACTGGATGACAACTAAAAATAAATAAATAAATAATTTTTGATTCAGTTCAAGCCTGAGCAAGAGCTAATCAATTAGAAAGGTGACATGAGGTCAGGGTGATTAAACCAGCTGAGCCAAACAGATCCCCTGGGTTGGGTTTGGCTCACCGAGTTTTAATGGAGAACAACAACAACAAAACAAAACCAGAGCAAAACAGATGAAGGGATGTAGCTCTCATCAAAGGAAAATACAGTTTAGCAGCAAGCTCATTAAAAAGGATCTAGTGCCTTTTACTCTGAAAACACATTGTTGTGGTTGGAACAGCAAGGTTGTAGGGAGAAATAAGAGAAGAAGCCTTGCAGTGCAGGATAGCTACAGACAGCAAGTGTTGTGAGCAGCCCCATTTCTGCTATCCAGTGCTAGCGCTGAAGAGTCTGCCATCATCAGCCCCATGGCTGATACACTCTCAGCCTTACCTGCTGAAGTCTTTCTAACCACCTCCGGAGCGGGCATACAGTCACGCATTTGCTCTCATGATTTGCTGGGCTGTAAGGCATGCCATGCCAGCAAAGCTTACATGCCAGGCTCCTACATGAACAAGCCAGCCATGCCACTTGACAGTCGCCTTTGTAGAGACAAGTCACTGATGGATCTAGATCCTGAGACTTTGGGTTTGAAAGGTACTCAGTTACTCGCATTGCAGGAAACAGGCGGACCTAGATCAAACCCCCAGATCCAGGCATTCCTGCCAAATTCTGCATCTGCCCCTTCCTTTGTGATCACGGGTAGCTAACACACAGAAGGTTTACGGCAAAGGAGCAGGAAAAAAACCATGTGTTCTGGCTGCCTGATTCTGTGTCTTAGGATTTAAACAAAAGCTTTTTCCTCCTCTGTATTTCATGTGGTGCCAACCGAAAATCATTAGAGTGACAAACAAGGACCAGAAGTACAAAGGGAACATGAAGAGACAGTGAATCCACACTGAGGACAAGCACAGACAGACAAGCTGTGCTTCCAAAGGAATGCGCATCCCATCACTTCCCGATTTGCAGCCAAGATAATCCAGGATCCGAGGTGCCTGCATGCATAGGTGGGTGTGGAATGAACAGATCTTAACAATACAGAAGTATTATGTCAGCGAGGTTCAGCTCCTGCTAGCCAGTGGCCTGACGGCAGCTGTGGCCAGGCAGGTGCCTCTGGTGAGGAACAGCTACCGAGCGGTGGTTGCAGCTGCGGGGCTGCCCACGGGTGCACTGGGAAGTATTTGGCTTTCAGACTGGCTGTGTTGGCCTGAGAGCCATTCCCTGCCAGGGCTGCTCCCACTGCGAGGCAATCTTTGTAAAGGTACTGTAGCTTACAAAGAATCCAGAAACTGGTACATAAAATATATTGACTTTCTGTTTGTGTAAAGCAGGAAACCCCACAGTATTTCATTCCCACAGAGTCATGCAGCAAGTGCAACAGTGTATGTGTGTAGGGGGTGGGTTTATATGTTAGTTCTTCAGCTATGCAATTATATCACTCCACTGAGGGACCACTTCGGATTTCACATGTCCCCACAGCTGCTAAGCACCAGCCAATGGTTAGACACTGGTCTCCAAATACACATCATCTCCACCTGAGTTATTTCAAACCTTTTCCCTCATTCTGCAGGTGTACCAATCATAGAATCATAGGTCGGAAAAGACCTCTAAGATCACCAAGTCCAATCATCCACCAACCACCACCACGCCTACTAAACCATATCCCGAAATGCCACATCTACATGTTTTTTTAAACACCTCCAGGGATGGTGACTCCACCACCTCCCTGGGCAGCCTATTCCAATTCCTGACCACTCTTTCAGTAAAGAAATTGTTCCTAATACCGAATCTAAACCTCCCCTGACACAACTTGAGGCTCTTGTCCTATCGCTAGTTACCTGGGAGAAGAGACCAACACCTGCCTCACTACAACCTCCTTTCAGGTAGTTGTAGAGAGCAATAAGGTCCCTCAGCCTCCTCTTCTCCAGACTAAACAGCCCCAGTTCCCTCAGCCGCTCCTTGTAAGACTTGTTCTCTAGACCCCTCACCAGCCTCATTGCACTTCTCTGGACACACTCCAGCACCTCAATGTATTTATTGTAGTGAGGGGCCCGAAACTGAACTCCAGGTGCGGCCTTACCACGGCCAAGTACAGGGGGATGATCACTTCCCTACTCCTGCTGGCCACACTACTCCTGATACAAGCCAGGGTGCTGTTGGTCTTCTTGGCCACACTGCTGGCTCGTGTTCAGCTGGCTGTTGACCAAGTCCAAAGTCTTTTTCCGCTGGGCAGCTTTCCAGCCACTCCTCCCCAAGCCTGTAGCATTGCATGAGATTGTTGTGACCCAAGTGCAGGACCCAGCACTTAGCCTTGTTGAACTTCATACGACTGGCCTCGGCCCATCAATCCAGGCTGTCCAGATCCCTCTGCAGAGCTTTCCTACCCTCGAGCAGATCGACACTCCCGCCCAGCTTGGTGTCATCTGCAAACTTACTGAGGGAGCACTCATCCCCTCATCTAGATCATTGACAAAGATGTTAAACAAGACCGGACCCAAAACTGAGCCCTGGGGAACACCACTCGTGACCGGCCACCAGCTGGATTTAACTCCATTCACCACCACTCTCTGCACTCGGCCATTGAGCCAGTTCTTTATCCAGTGAACAGTACACCCATCCAAACCATGGGCAGCTGATTTCTCCAGGAGGATGCTGTGGGGAACAGTATCAAAAGCCTTACTAAATTCCAGGTAGATGATATCCACAGCCTTTCCTTCGTCCACTAAGCAGATCACCTAGTCATAGAAGGAGATGAGGTTGGTCAAGCTGGACCTGCCTTTCATGAACCCATGCTGGCTGGGCCCGTTTCCTTGGTTGTCCTTCACATGTCCGGTGAGAGCACTCAGGATGAATCGCTCCATAACCTTCCCCGGCACTGAGGTTAGGCTAACAGGCCTGTAGTTCCCAGGATACTCCTTCCAGCCTTTCTTGTAGATGGGTGTTACATTGGCAATCCGCCAGTCATCTGGGACCTCCCCTGTTAGCCAGGACTGCTGATAGATGATGGAGAGTGGCTTGGCCAGCTCCTCTGCCAGTTCCCTCAGCACTCCTGGGTGGATCGCATGCGGCCCCATAGACTTGTAAGCATCCAGGTGGCACAGCAGGTTGTTAACTGCTTCCTCCTGGATTATGGGAGGTTTGTTCCACTCTCATTCCCTGTCTTCCAGCACTGGGGGCTGACTACCCTGGGAATAACCAGTCTGACTATTAAAGACTGAGGCAAAGAAGGCATGAAGTACCTCAGCCTTTTCCTCATCCTCTTGGCAATGTTCCCCCTCGCATCCAGTAAGGGATGAAGACTCTCCTTGGCCCTCTTTTTGTTGTTGATGTATTTGTAAAAACACTCTTTGTTGTCCCTTACAAGAGTGGCCAGCCTGAGTTCTAGCTGGGCTTTTGCCTTTCTAATTTCCTCTCTGCATGACATAACAAGACTCCTGTACTCCTCTTGAGTTGCCTGCCCTTTCTTCCATAGGTGTTAGATCATCTTTTTTTTTTTTCTGAGTCCCAGCAAGAGCTCCCTGTTCAGCCAGGCCAGTCGTCTTCCTTGCCAGTTCATCTTGCAGCACATGGGTAAAGCCTGCTCCTGTGCCTTTAGGACTACCTCCTTGAAGCACGTCCAGCCTGCCTGGACCCCTTTGCCCTTCAGCACTCTCTCCCAAGAGACCCTCTCAGCCAGCGTCCTGAACAGGCCAAAGTCTGCCCTCTGAAAGTCCATGGTGGTGGTTTTTCTGGCCCCCCTCTTAACTTCACCTCGAACCGAGAACTCTCTCATTTCATGGTACAAATAATCCTGGAAACCATTTCTGAACATAACAAGGCCTAGGTCCTGATGGACAACAGGTTGAAAATGAGCCTGCAATGCATACTTGTGGAAAAGGTGGCCAACAGCATCCTGGGCTGCACTAGACAGAGCTTTTCCAGCAGGTCCAGGGAGGTGATGCTTCTCCTCTACTCAGCACAAGCAAGACATGCCTGGAGTGCTGTGCCCTGTCCTTGGCTCCCCAGTACAGGCGACGCAGACATTCTTGAGTGAAGTCAGCAAAAGGCCATGAAGGTGATTAAGGGAGTGCAATAGCTGACATGAGGAGAGAGTGAGAGAGCTGGGATTGTTCAGCCCGGAGAAGAAAAGCTTGGGGGGATCTTATCAAGTAAAGAAGATGGAGCTAGACGCTTCTCAGTGGAGCCCAGTGACAGGATGAGAGAGGCAATGAGCACAGACTGAAATATGGGAAATTCCATTTAAAAATATGAAAAAACCTTTTTTACTGTGCAGGTGGTTAAAGCCTGGGACAGTGTCCCCAAGGCAGTTGTGGAGTCGCCATCCTTAGAGCTATTCAGAACCCAACTGGACACAGCCCTGAGCAACCTGCTCCAGCTGCCCCTGCCTTGAGCAGGGCAGTTAGACTTGGTGGGCTCCAGAGGTTCCTGCAGGGCTCGGGCTCCCACATAGCTTCAAGTCAGTGAATCTATCAGTGAAGCACTGGTTTGTGTGTAGATCACAGTCACAGGCACTTACCCATAAGCACAGTGAAACTGAAAGAGCCAATAGTGCCCTCCCCCTCTGTACTACAGAAAGAAAACTAGATTTTAAAATAATCTGTGTTCACATAAACTACATCGCTATGGGGAGCATTGCAGGGCCGCAGGCCAGCACAGCCATGGGGGGTCCGCAGCAGATTCCTCCATGCCTTGGAAAGCAGGACCTAACTGCACATCTTTAAGCCGAGTTCAGCCCCTGCAGGGTCCCAGCTGGAAGTGCCTGCCCGGGACACAAGCTGACGTTGTGGTGGGTGGGATGCAGAGAGCCCCCTGGGGTGGGGGGTTCTCAGCTGAGCAGCCGGGTGTCACCACAGAGCCCTGGGAACCAGCCAAGGACAGCAGGAGACACAAAAGTAAAAACCAGCATACAGGGTGATCCCAGTTCCCACACTCTGGTGTAAGCTGGACCAGTTAGAAAACGTCAGTAATTTCCCTCAAATTTTTTTAAAAAGGGGTTTTATGAATTTCAAAGGAAAGACTGCTTTTCAACTTTAATTTTTAAAAGTTCATATTTTTAAAAAAGAAATTTTTACCAAAAAAAAGGTTTTAAACATTGGATTTTTTAAAGAAGAATCCGTAACTTTCTCCCCAGAATGAAAGCTTTTTGCAATGAAAAATCTTTTGGTGAATAGCCTATTTTTCAAAGAAAAAATATTCCATATTTTTTTTCCACCATCTCTACTTGTACATGTGCTTGCTTTTACTTTAAGCCTAATTTGGATATTAATCTCTTAAGACCTTGCCATTTTCTTTTTTATATTATTAGCAAAGTCTTTGCTCTAACATTTCAAAATACTACCTAAAAAAGAAACTGCTACCGATTCTCTGTTCTTGCTACTCCCAGATGAGATCCAGTTTCTTTTTAGTGTTCATTTTAACCTATATTGTGTAGAATACATCTGTTGTATTTACACCCTCAAATAATGGAGGGACTTTCTCTGACCTCATGTGCATTAATTTACTATACACTAGAGGGGAACCTACACACAGAAGAGGCAAAAAATCTCTTTGACATAAAGCAAGGAAATTAGTTAGCAAAGTCCACAGATAATCTTAAATAAGGCTAGAAACGAACTTAACTAGGATATAGAAGGTTAAAATACGCATAGTATCGCCCCCCAAATTCTACTTTTAAAACACTGAAGTCGTATAAAGATCACTGTAATGCATCAAAACTCAGACTTAAAAAATCCTAAACTGGTAACACTTTTTGGTGTTCAGGAAGCTTCATGGTACAGTGACTCAGCTTTGTAGCATTGGGTTTTGATGTTGGTTTAAACAACATACATTTAAAGTATCCACATCAAACTCCACAAATGAGTGTGCAAAAATACACCCTTTGAAAGCAAAAAACTGACTTAGCACTCCTACCTCTCTTTTGCCTGGTGCTGGGACTGGAATTCCTGTTTTTATTGTTAGATGCTTCCACGTTCGGTATCTCAGATTTGTTTTCATACACGCTTGATGACTTCCTGCTATACCTTTGAACAAAAGAAATACAAAAATAGTTACATCACTGCTTAATACCTAACAGACCACTGAGCACTAATCATTCCTTTTTATCCTCAGATATGGAAGCCTAAGGAATAAAGGGCAGGTTCTAAAATTCTGTGTGCTATAAAAATCTCCATCTGTGCAGGCACATATGTGGAGAAAGCCATTGCGGCCCCTGCCTCCTTTGCACACCACACAGTAAGCGATGTGCTTAGCGAGAGCTAAGAAGGGAATAGGGGAGGAACAAGCTGGTTGCGTGCACAGCCTCTTTTTGCAAGTCCAACTGATTCCCAAGGAACACGTGGGAAACCAGGTTAGAAAAGAGGACACCAGTTTGCCATCCTTTGCAGCATAAGTATGTTTGACTCCAGGAGAGAAATGGGTACTGGGTGGTCACAAAGAGGTCATACCAGGCGTAGAGGAATACATGGATTCCACTGGCCCCAGAATCCCCCAACTTCTGTTTCTTCTGCTCTTTGAAAACAAGAATCCAAGTGGGATGTCCCTGTCTACAGCTGAACTGCAGACGAGGGGATCCATCTTGCCAGATTTGCACAGGTACCAGCCTTGTCCTCTAACAGGAACGACATCCCTGCCCCAGCTTTGTAGGGCATTCGAGCTGCAAGGTTTTCTCATGGTTCTTATCCTCATTGTTTTGCAGACGTCTGGTGGTTTAGTTGTGGTGTTTGACTGTTATCTTTGGCAGACCGCTCCACACATTTCATTGTATCTACGCACTTGAAATACTCGTTCCCAAAATGCTCATTATTAACATGTATTGGCAATTACATTGCTGTTTACAATTAACACATCAACTGTTACACTTAACATTCACAGGGTTTGTCTTGCTGTAAGGGAAGGTCCAAGATATCATTAAAAACTTGAGAATGTTTGGAATACTAGAGATCTATGAATACTTTTTATAACGACAAGGCAGCTTGGGACTCATTGCTTTATATTTGAACCTCTGATCTGTTTCTGACAGAACCTTAACAGAGGTCTCTGTTACCTCCTGTACTAAATCAAAGTGTGACTTTGCAGCCTGATGTCAGGTACAAAATGGGGTTCAAAATAAATAAAGGAACAAATCCAAAGCACACTCACGTTTCCTTATTCTTTTTTCTCTGTTCCTTCCCAGCTAGGCTGAGATAACTGTGAAACATGCAGCTGACAGAGTTATACATTTACAGCTGCGAGAAAAGACACCAAAAAACCACACGAGCTTCTCTGAAACAGCATCTGCAGTAAAACTCCAAGAGTTTGTGTATATCTATGTGCACAGAATATTTTTACATGGATGTATGACTGAATTAGTCATACCCAATAAAGCAGATAGACTATTGTTCTAACCGCAACTATTTAAGTTTCACATGTTTAAACAGTTTAGAAAACAATACAAAGGGATCATTTCATTATCACTGAAATGCAGCAGCCATCCCTTGACAGAGATACAGCAGCAATAGACACCATAAGGCATCTCATTTCAGAATTAAACAGTGAAACTTTGGGGAAGAATTTACAGAGAGAGAATTTAAATAGATTGAGAAAGGACTTTGTGACATTCAATAATCACCTGTATTAAGGGCGCTGGCTCTAAGTGCCCCTTTTGCTGATGCTTTAGATCCAACACTGAGTCAGGCCAGCCCTGCCTTATCTCATGGAATTCGAGCCCCAAGTGCTGGGGTGGCATATAAACAAGTAAACGGCATAGTATTTGTCATGGAACAGATATGGCTCAGGGTGGGGAGAGCGTCCTGCAAACAGATTTCCCCAGTGTCACATTACAGGTTTGACAATTCCCAATAACCGTTAGAGTCACTGTTACACGTGGGCAGCCCATAGAAGGGGTCTATTGGTTAGATAAAATCTCAGTAATTAATTAGCCTCCAGCCACTGGCAGAGCGCTGATGATGCTGGTTGCTCTTCAGCTAATACTGTCTATCACTGGCTTACTCACAGCACCTTTCACAATTCAGGCTGCTTAGTCATGTCGGTCATAAACACAGGCTATGCCCATGTGGGTGGCTATCACAAAGTCTAGTTTCTTCCTTCCTCTTCTCGCCTCCACCCAGCATCTCAAAACAGGTTGCAGAAGGGGCTCCACAGTCTGAGGAATCCTCGAGCCACTATTTCACATCAGCTAGCGCACCTCGTGCTGCAATTCCCCTGTACTTGCTTCTCTCTGAGACACGTATTACAGAGGATCAAGGTGGCCTCTGCTTACAGCAGCCAATAGGACCCTTTGAACTTTGTTCCATTCATGAAAGCTCAGAGCGTTGTTCTTCCATGAAGACTTTACTCTTCCTGTCCCTATAATAGCCCAGCATGTAGAGCAGAAGCATCTAATATCTCCTACACTGGCCTAGCTGGCAGAGTGAAGACCACAAACACTTCGTTTTTCCTTTGTTTTATTCCACTCTAGGACAAATAGCTAATCACAAGGCCTTTCTTCCTGGAGTTAAATAATTTTCTGTTGGCATATTTTGTCTATAATTTCTGCTTTGAAAATTCGCTCTTTAAGAGCCTTGTAAAAGTCACATACATCTGGAATGATTTGAAACATCTTTGTGATTGCATTTCACATTTTACTGGAATAATTTTCTCCTATTGCCAAGGTGGTTTTGCTGAAAGATTTTCACCCTTAAACCTTTTCAGCTTAAATCTTAAACAAAGCAAAGGTAATGAAGTCTAGAGAAAATATAGTGCAGGATTAACAGCACTGTATCTGTTTAAAATTTCTTGCACCGAGTTCTACAACTCTCAAAGGCTGGCTGTGTTATCTGGGATCTCTTGATTCAGTTGGTCCTGCTAAAATATTACAGTGATAGCCCATGCCAACTTACATTAAACTTGCCCAACAATTGGGTCATTACAAAAATTTGCTGACAGCTTCATTTAACATCCTGGAAATGTTCCAATACATTTTGTCTAAACTTGAGTTAATCTGGAGCATATGGTTCTTTTGCAAAACCAAATGATCATCTTTGAAGTGAATTCTGCATTGTGATTTTAGTTTCCCCATGAGCAAAACCTTTATCTGCCTTTACATGTCTTTAAAGAATTTGCAAACAATTGAGTAAGTTCATACCCAGAAAGCTAAACACAGAAAACTGAGAATTTATGTACTGCAAAAACACAAAGGAAAGACAAAACATGGCCCTGCTATGCTGTGATAGCTGTGGTTACCTGCTCGCGTTGGAGGAATCCATTGGTGCATGGTATACGCTCTCGGTGATTCTTTGGTGCAGTTGACTTGCTTCTGTTAAAGTAAAAGTAAAAAGAAATTGCTCCAAATTGGATAAGTTGCTTCCTTGTTTGCATAGAAAGTAGGAAAGCGAGAGAGAAATAGGAGAGGAGAGGACAGATTTTGACTGCTGCTGCAATCAGGATGGAGTACTCGTACTTGAAGAGAAAGGCATACAATGATCTTAAAGGCTGAAAACTTAGCTCACCCAAACAGCTCTTCTACCCATATTTTTTTCAGCACAGAAGAAATTTCTTCCCCTATGACCTTCTCTTTTCTCTGTACCTCTTCCTAGTTCACTGCACAATATGGATCTAGAGAATGGACATAATTGCATTTTTCCCAGAATAGAAGTTTGTGGCTCACAGCTTTTTCTGGATTTAGCAAGACGTACTTCAGTCCTTTTGCACATGCAGCCACCTAGTAGAATGTATCCTCATCCCTCTGAAGGATGCTTTGCTCAATAATGTTATTCAGATGCAACTTGTTCACTTTTTTCGCACAGCTGCAGGGTAGCAACAGACTCATTTGTACCTATGTCCAGTAACTGTGAATGGAGAAAGACGATAAGAAAGATGCTGACAACCTGGTATTCAGGGCCAGGAGAGTCAGACACTGAGAAGTGAGGAAGCAATGGAAGGACCTGCTTTCAAACTCTCACATTGCTGAGATCCTAAAGCTACTTCACTCTGGAAGAAGATGAAGCTCCGGAAAATGAAAGGAGAATAGACAAAGCGACAGAAACAGCACCAAAAGATTAAATTCAACAGTCTTTTGTGGGTGGGAATGCTGGGAGAGAGAAGCACTCTGGGTGGGGAGTTGGAAGTAGCTCCATTCCTGTTTTTGGCAACTGATTCACAGCCTTGCACAAATCCCTTAAGCTGTGTCCTTAAGTCCTTCGCCTGCAAGCAACAATCATGCTCTTTGGGATCCACGGATCAAGGTGTTACCCAAAGCCCCGTTAGCATTCCAGGCTCACTGCACTCTGCCATAGCAGGTGTATAGACACTAAGTGTCTGGACACTAATGACCCATATGTTAAAGTATTTACCACATACCTCTGGCCACCTTCTTTGCCCATTACTTGCTCATTCATCTCAGCTGGTTCCTTCCAACATTCCAACACCCTGTGCAACTCCTAACAACAGTCATTAAACATATCCCAGACAAATAAATGCATCCCTTTTCCTTCTCTCATTACAACTCACAGCTGGAAAAATATCCAGTCTCAGATTAAGCACGAATTAAGGCCTCTTCTTTCATGAGTCACTGGAAATAGAAACAACTGTTTAAAAACACAGGACAAAGCATTTGCTTCCTGCTATCAGTATTGTAATAAGGGCTTTGGTTCCTGTGATCATTTCGGAAAAGGCATTCAGAAGAGTTGCAATAGCATAAAAGATACAATTTCTGCCCTCTGACTGCTGCTCTGCTGAACTGACAAAGAAGAAAAGCTTGACTTTGCTCATAGAGTGGGCTGAAAGTCATCCGTGGATATTCTCAAGACCAAACTGGATAAAATCATAAGTAACCTGGTTTGACCAATAACTGGCTCTGCTTTCAGCAGGACGTTGGACTGTGATGTCCCGAGGTCCCTTGAAACCTGAAATATTCTAGGATTCTATAATCTTAAAACCAAACAAGAATGAATATCAAAATATAAATGTTTTCAAAAACTTTCAGTCTTGATTCCTGCATAGTTTTCTCTGGAAAATGCATGGTAACTCCAGCATATAGGTCCTGTATGCCACAAAGATTTCACAAACGCTCATCTGGGTGACATACAAGCTTCATTTTCTTTGCCCTAGAAACATACATGGAGGATTAGCACTCTACCTTATTAAGTACATACATTTTCTCCATAAGCTATTCTTCTCTTCTGTCGTAGCTGAAGTAAAGCCAGCTTTTACACTTCAGAAGTAAATATTACAAATCACATCGGAGAGTCCCTAGATCAAGTCCTGAAGCTGCACTGATAAGGAACTTGAGTTCTTTCCTCAGCAGTTCCCGCTGAACTGACCACAGTGAAATTCAGAATAAAAAGGAGAAAGGATGAAGACAAGAACAGTAACAAAAGACCCGAGTAGTAAGCATTGTAAATAAATATATTGTTACGGGTCGGATGAAATTGCTGAGGCCAATGTGCATAGCTGTTTCCGTCCACTTAAGGAGGTTGTAAGAACTCATTGCCTTTGTGAAACAGACAAAATAAAGGTGACCTCTAAAGTTAAAGCACAGGCACAGGTTTCCACCTAGGACAAATTCTGCTTTGGAATCTGAAGGATGTGGGTGGAGAGGGTTTGCTGGCATTTCTTTAAAGAGAGATGTTTATTGAAAGAAGCAGAACATGACAGGTCAAGGTGAGCAGCAATGCCAGGGCCCAGGAAAAATCTGTATTGGACACAGCTATGTTCTTTTTGTCCTAAGAGAGCCTGAAAAATGGCTTTTAGGACTCTGTACATTCTTGTTCATAAACAGAATAGTATCTCAGATGGCTTTCATCAATATGTTCTATTACTATCTGGAATAACCTAACTTAATTTTGTCTGTCTCGGGTTCAGTATCTTACATGAAAAAGGAGTGTCATTATTTTAGGTACTTATGAGGCTTCAGTCATTCATGTGTTGAGCCCGTCACAAATCACCTTCATAGTGACATATCTGTGAGAGAAGGAAATGTCATTAACCATGTTTTAGAGGGAGGTCACTGAGATAAAAAGATGGGATAACTGACTGATATTTAAAAGATACAGTGGGCAACTAGATTTAAATAAAACCCCTCAAACCAACAAAGCAAAATAAACAACAGGATGGAGAGGAACAGTTGTTGTGTCCAGTCATGTGTGGAAGGAGACCTTTTGTGTTAGGTCTTATGAGAAGGCACAGAGTGAAGACTGGGACCCCATCGCCTCACATGTTGATGGAAATGCATCTAGGGTTGCAGATTGAGAGGGAGAACAGAGGAAAATCATGTTTCTTGGACTAACTGTGAATGGAATAATTATTCAGGCCATTTCTAAAGTTCAAAGAAATTTTCTTTGATCAGGACAAGGGTTTAAATCCCAGCAATGCTTCAACCACCCAACTCATCCTCCTATAGAAGACCTGTTCTTGTCGATTTCACTGGTGGTACTGGAAGGCACTGTAACTCATCCCAACTCCATGTTGTCACACACAGCTACAGAAGGAAGGCAACATTACCAGATCTCGCTCTGTGTATCCTACCTCTACATGCTTCCAGTTGTCCTGTCAGGACTTTGCGAATCTCTGAAATCCAGGTGTTTTTCAGCTCAACAGAAGATGCCTGAGAACACAAGAGGAAAACGCAAAGCAAATCTAGTTAAAGCCTGGTGCCAGTCACTTGGCTGCCCTGACCTGCTCTCAATTTTCCCAAGAAATGGAACACTGTGACCAGCTTTGACCAAAGTAGAGGACATTCTTCAAGACGGAAAAGTTACCGTGAATCTAAGGTTCTGTCCTTGCTTTCCTGTCCAGCATTCCAAGTAATTTTCCACTACTTTATTTCCTCTTATACCCAAAATCATGACCATTTTCACAATGCTAAACCGGCAATTTCAGTGCCAACACAACAGTGAAGCTTCCCATAGCTATTGTTTCTTGAGGGTACAAGGCAGTGAAAGTCATGAAACTGAAAACATTCTTAAAAGTAATTAAATTGAAAGGAAGTATAGTCCTTGGAAAAACAAAGGATCGTTGTTACCTGAATAATATAGACCTCTTCTCTGCCATTATACCAGATCTCAAACTTCTTGTTATCCCCTTTTATGTTTTCTGTAATGCCCACAGTGCTCATCTGTTTCAAAACAGAAAAGAAGCAGCTGGAATCTGGAAAATGTCAATAGTCTTTACACTCTTTATCCTCTGAGAAGCATTTTTAAAGGGCTGCGTTCACTTCTGCACCTTGAGGAGTCATTAAAAGTAAAATTCAGAAGATATTATTTTTCAGCATCTAGCTCATCATTCATCTTTTTGACTGTTGTAGGAAAAAAAAATAAGTGCTCAAAAATAAGACAAGATAATGTCTGATCATGAGTTTATCCTCTTTGCTTTTTTTTGTTTGAACCGTGGGTCAGTTTTCAACCCTATACTGGCTCTTGTCCACCTACAGAAATTTTCAGTTTGAGGAAGATGGTATTTTCAACTTGCCACCTCTGAAGAGGGAGGGATCATGGCTTTGTAAGATTTAACAACTCATTTTCAAATCCAGACAACACAAAAAAACTAATATAGTTTCAGGAAAAGTGAAAAAAAGAGGTGAGCAAGGAGCTAAGTGCCTAACTGGGCAAGACAAACGAGAAACAGAAGAAAATAATTCTAGATTTCATATCATCATAGAATGTTTTGGGTTGGAAGGGACCTTATAGATCATCTCATTCCAACCCCCCTGCCATGGGTATGGACACCTTGACTACATCAGGTTGCTCCAAGCCCCATCCAACCTGGCCTTGAAAACTTCCATGGAGGGGGCAGCCACAACTCCTCTGTGCAACATGTGCCAGGTCCTCACCACCCTCAGAGTAAAGAATTTCTTTCTTATATCTAATCTACCCTATTTTAATTTCAAGTCATACCCCTTGTCCTGTCACTACATGCCCTTGTAAAAAGTCCCTCTCCACCTTTCTTGTAGGCCCCTTCAGGTACTGGAAGGCTGCTATAAGGTCTCCCTGCAGCCTTCTCTTCTCCTGGTTGAACAGTCCCAACTCTCTCAGCCTTTCCTCACAGCAGAGGTGTTCCAGCCCTCGGATCATTTTTCTGCCCTCCTCTGGACCTACTCCAACAGGTCCATGTCTGTCCTATGCTGAGGGCTCCAGAGCTGGGTGCAGGACTCCTGGTGAGGTCTCACCAGAGCGAAGCAGAGGGGCAGAATCCCCTCCGTTGACCTGCTGGCCACGCTTCTTTTGATGCGGCCCAGGATACAGTTGGCCTACTGGACTACGAGCACACTTTGCCAGATCATGCTGAGCTTCTCATCAACCAGCACCCCCAAGCCCTTCTCCTCAAGGCTGCTCTCAATCCATTCTCCATCCAGCCTTTATCTGTGCTTGAGATTGCCCCGCCTCATGTGCAGGACCTTGCACTTGACCTTGTTGAACTTCATGAGGTTCACATTTTGTCACATTGTCACAGAATGTATCTGCTCAAATAATATCAATAGTAAAGCTCGCAATAGAACTGAACTTAGAGGATGCTTATAGGCACAACAATGAGAGATGCAGTCCATTCAGTCTTGCTTCTCTTTATGGGACGCTGGGCAAGAACACACAAGGTGCCCATTTGTATTAAGTTGCAAAACCAAGGTTCACAGCTGGAGTTGCAGGACATATGGCTGGGTCTGCCTCCAGATCAAAACTAAACGGGAGCTTTCATTTACTCAGGGGTGTAAGACAGCTCCAGACATGGGTACCTGCTTCAGGTCTCCACATGGAAACATCCCCATGTTGTGAGAACACCAGATTTATGTCTCTCCCTCACCGTTACCACATTTATTACCTTTAATGAATTTTTAAAGCTGTAGGAAGCTGTCTTCTCATGGCCATCTGTGTTCTCCTCCCGTTTCTTGCAGAAAAGTAGCATCTTTGTATAGAGGAAGAGGTGTCTCTGCATCGGTTTGAATCTAGCCAAGTCCTTCACCTTGTTGTGCCCCTTCTTGTGGTCAGTCCACACATTGAAGGAACCTTGCATCAACAGCTTTCCAAGCTCATTTACATCCCCCTGGCAAGAAAGGAAAAGAGAGAGGCTACATCACGTTCAAACAAGGGTAATCCCAGGCACAGTTCTTTCCCCTAGTGGTGTTTAAGCTTCCAGGCAGAGGCATGTGCCTAGGCATCCCTTGTGTTGGAGAGCAGACGTGTTAAAGCTGGAATCCCACTTGCACATGTCTCCTTGCTAAACGTGTGTGGTTTCTTCATATAACCAATAACTTTTTGTTTTCCATGTCCATAATTCTCAGTTTGTCTCCCCATTCATAGTTAGTGTCTAAGGTCTCCCTTAGGACCTCTTTCAATCTGACACACACGCTGTCCCCTCTGATGACCTCAGAGGAAGCATCTTTTGACAAGAATGGGGTTTCAAGACTCCTGACTCCAAGGCAGTACAAAGGCCCAGTGTAACTCGGATATCCAAGCAAAGGCCTTGGTTCTGAAATACTTAGGCTCAGTTTCTGCTCTGCTACGAGCTTCTTCGATCCCTGGGCAACACCTTGAAAGATACTTGGATGTCTGAAGACACAAATTGGTGCCTAGAGGTACATAGGTGTGTAATTCTCGCCAATAGCAAAATAGTCTTTAAAAGCTTTGTCAGTAGTTTCTTGACTCACCATCTGCAAACTATGCAATGCTGCGCAGCCTTGGGCAAAGAGGGAGTAAACGCACCAAAGAGCCATAGAAGTACCCAAAGGAAAGTGAAACCAAGCAGGAACCAGACCTTTCTAAGTTAACACCCTTGTCTGAGGACTACTGATGGGTAAATACTTCAACTGATATAAATATTTGTCTCAGATGCCACCAGCACAAACATTTACAGCACAGTTCAGTACTAAAGAGTGTAGCAATGTGTGAATAGAGGACATGGCAACATCTATATTGTAATTGTCTTCAACAAATAATGATAATCATAATTATCCTAGCAACAAGTTTTTCTAGGAGTGCTTTGTATAATAAATTGAGAGAATAAGCTCAGTGCATTAGTAAAGTACTTATTTTCAACATCTGTATGTTCTGTTGATTATAAGCTGAGGACGCTGGCTCCAAGTGGGAATGTCTGATTTCTTAAACTACAGATTGCAACCTGTTCTCCCTCTCACTCCCCGTCCCCTACCCTAGACACAACTGCAAAACCAGAGTTTGATTAGGTACTTTTCCACTCCGTATCAGGGTATTATTAGATTCTCCAAAGCATTCAAAAACCCTCAGTAATTTCTATAACATTCTCTCATCTCCAATACGTAATAAAAGCATATTGATGACATGTAAAGTTAAATAAAAACCCCAAACATCTTTTCCACATAGTTCTGATGATGGCGAGAGGCTCGGGTCACTCCAGGCACTGTTCGATATGGCACTGAGATCCAGAACTTCAGTTCAACTCTTGTGATAGGATCATCTCTTCAATCTTGGATCTAGGATCAGGATTACAACAAGTGAAGTGGGAGGCCACTGCTGCAGAGAGCAAGAGCATGGACAGGGTTGGCAGTCTGCAGCAATCCCACAACAGACTTTGAATATTAGGGCCCTGGACTCTCTCTTCAGAGTGAGCAACAAATAGAGAGGATGACACTGTTTCCGGTAAACTGTTCTAGTGGACAGCAAGATTTTGTCCTAAAGGATGTTTATTTAAACTGGAGGATTCGCTCACTATCTCAAATATAATTATCCCCCGTTAGAACAACACACTGTATCTCATGTTCATGAAACATGAGATACACATGTGAATGGCTTAAGTGCTGCATAACTCACAGACAAACTACCCAGGCCAGATTTTATACAAATGTTGTGATGATAGTAAGAAACATCTCTAAAACTTCTGCTCTCCAAGCTTTACTCTAGTGGTTTTTTTTTTTGTGGCTTTGCCTAAAAATTTAAAAAAAAAAAAAAAAAAAAAAAAAAAAAAAA
>Ga0065711_1009611_pt1 | contig 33159 bp, 27 predicted proteins | sample Hoacrofraction12_FD_59098 | JGI IMG/M metagenome (GOLD analysis project Ga0065711, IMG submission 59098) | Hoatzin crop microbial communities from Cojedes, Venezuela - Epithelial fraction 12 v2 (version 2) | ecosystem: Host-associated > Birds > Digestive system > Esophagus > Crop | place...
CGGCAATTCCTGCCACTGCTTGCTGGCGGATGCAGCTCATGCTGCCGCTTTCGTCCACGATGATGAGGTTGAATACTTTAGACATAGTTTTTAATGTGTGTTAAGTTGTTAATGGTTTGGTTGGTAAATGAATTGTCTTTTCTCAGGAAGTTTCATGCAGCGGCCTCGCGCGTGGTTTTCTTAATGTAGATGCGCTTGGGGTAGCGGTGCAGCACGAAGAGTGTGACGGGGCAGAGCCAGATGTCGCGCTCAAATCCGGGCAGGCCGTTGACGGTGTAGGTTGCGCCGCCTGCCAGGCTCCAGTCCTGTCGCACCAGTTCGCAGTATCCCTCGTGCTCTTCGCTCTTGTTGGCGGGGATGACATCGACGGTTGCCACGCGGTCGTCGTCGGAAAGGAATGCGCAGAGTTTGTCGGCGCCGGCCACCATCATGAGGTTGTGGTGGGCAAAAGGCCAGTTGGGAAGGTCAACATACCAGCATCCGTCTGCTTCGTGATTGAATGAGAGTGTCATAATCTTTTTTATTTTTAAATGGTTGAACTTGTGCCCCGCTGTGGGGCGTTTTTTGTTGTCATTATATTAAAAGAAACTTTTGGCGGAAAAATTAAGTTGGGGTCGTTTTCCCTGATTTTTCCCCGCTTTGGGGGCACCGCCTTGGTTGGTCTTCATGGAGTAAGAAGAAACCTTTGGCGGAAAAATTAAGCGGGGGCGAAAAAAATTTTTCAAACCGCTCATTTTGTGCGAAAAAAATGCGTAACTTTGCTGACCTTAATCATGAATGAAGAACAAACAAAATGGCAGAGACTGAAAATGCAGCAGCAAACGGCGCATTGAGCGACCAGGAGATTTTGCAGGGGTTCAAGCAAGGCGATGAGAAAATCACCAAGCGCTACTTCTACGACTATTGCCGCATGGCCTACACCGTGTGCAACCGCACGTACCAACTGACGAGCAAGGACGGAATGGATTTCTATTCGCTTGCCCACGAATACTACATCAGCCAGGCGCTGAGGCAGTGGGAACCGCTGGAGCGGTGCCCGGAGAACGTGAGGCTGAGCACGTGGCTCACCAACGGATTCCGCTTCACGGTGCTCGACCGCCTGAAGGAGTGGGAGAAATGGGGGCACACCAGCACCTTTGAGGAGCGCATGGAGCAGAACGTGAGCGGTTTTGACGTGCCAGACAACAAGGAGTTCTACACGAATCTGAGCCAAAGCATCGACATCATCTGCGACAGTTACTACCCCGGCGACGCCCGTGCCGCCGCCATTCTCCACGGCATGCTGGTGGACGGATACAAGGGCAAGGAGGTGGCCGAGCAACTGGGCATCAGCGCCTCGGCCGTTTCGCAGCGCTATCAGCAGATGATGGCCAACGCTGTGATGCCTTACTTCCGCCACCACTTCGAACTCGACACTTCGCTGCCCATGCCGAGCACCATTACGCCCTTCGAGCGTGCCGAGCGCGATGTGCTGCGCAACATGCCTCGCCGCAAAGCGCAACAGTACGAAGATATTCTCCACAGCGCCATTGCGCCTGAGATACCTATGGAATGGGAGAGACACCGCAACGAGCTGGAAGCATCGCTGCCGTTCTTCCCCGAAATGGATATGGACGAGGCCGACCTCAGCGCCGAGGAATTCCGCCTGCACTACGCCGAAATGCTCCGCAACCGCCGCACGCCCGACTTGGTGCCAGACCTTTCGGACGGCCAAATCTTCGTTTTCGGCAGCAACCTCAAGGGCATTCACGGCGGCGGCGCCTCCTATACCGCCCTGCGCAAGTTTGGCGCGCAGATGGGCCAGGGCGTGGGCCTGCAGGGACGCAGCTACGCCATTCCCACCATGCAAGGCGGCGTGGAGACCATTGCGCCCTACGTCAATGAGTTTGTGGCCTTTGCGCAGCAACATACTCAGCAGCAGTTCCTTGTCACCCGCATCGGCTGCGGCACGGCGGGCTTCAGCGACGGCGAAATTGCCCCACTCTTCAAGCCTGCGCTCGAGGTGCCGAACATCTGCCTGCCAAGCAGTTTCTGGAACATCATCGGCTGAACGGCGGGCGCGAAAGCAGGCCGTTAAGCCTGAAAAAAAGTCCAAATGTCAGGGCGCGGGGGCGAAAAATGCCAACGCGCCCGCATTTTATTTGCAAAAACGAAAGATTTCTGCTAACTTTGCAACGTTACAACAAAAATAGACTGACCAAACATCATGACTGAAACCCATAACAATGCCGATGGGCGCCGTGTTCGTGTGCGCTTTGCACCCAGTCCCACCGGCCCGCTCCACATCGGCGGCGTGCGCACCGCGCTCTACAACTATCTCTTCGCGCGCCAGCACGGCGGCGACCTCATTTTCCGCATCGAAGACACCGACTCCAGCCGCTTTGTGCCTGGGGCCGAGGACTATATCCTGGAATCGTTCCGCTGGCTCGGCATCGAGTTCGACGAGGGCGTGAGCTTCGGAGGCAACTACGGCCCCTATCGCCAGAGCGAGCGCAAGGACATATATATTAAATATGTGAAGCAGTTGCTCGACGCCGGCAAGGCCTACATGGCGTTCGACACGCCCGAAGAGCTGGAGGCCAAGCGCAAGGAGGTGGACAACTTCCAGTACGACGCCAGCACGCGCCTGCAGATGCGCAATTCGCTGAGCCTCAGCGCGGAGGAAGTGGAGCAGTTGCTGCAGCAAGGCCACCAATACGTGGTGCGATTCAAGATTGAGCCGGGCCGCGACGTGCATGTGGACGACCTCATCCGCGGCGACGTCAGCATCAACAGCAGCATCCTCGACGACAAGGTGCTCTGGAAAAGCGCCGACCAGCTCCCCACCTACCATCTGGCAAACATCGTGGACGACCACCTCATGGAGGTTTCCCACGTCATCCGCGGCGAAGAGTGGCTGCCCAGCGCGCCGCTCCACGTGCTGCTCTATGAGGCATTCGGCTGGCAAGACACCATGCCCCGCTTTGCCCACCTGCCCCTGCTGCTCAAGCCCGTGGGCAATGGCAAACTCTCCAAGCGCGACGGCGACAAGCTCGGCTTCCCCGTCTTCCCCCTCGAATGGCACGACCCCAAGAGCGGCGAAGTGAGCAGCGGATACCGCGAGCAGGGCTACCTGCCCCAGGCCGTCGTCAATTTCCTTGCCCTGCTCGGCTGGAACCCCGGCGGCGACCAGGAATTGCTGTCGCTCGACGACATGATTCGCCTCTTCGACCTCAGCAAATGCTCCAAGAGCGGCGCACGCTTCGACTACATCAAGGCGCAGTGGTTCAACCACCAATACCTCCTGCAGATGCCCGCCGAGCAGTGGGTGCCTGAGTTTGACAAAATCCTGCAGCAAAACGGCATCAGCAGCACGCCGGAAAAGGAGGCGCAGGTGGTGGAAATGATGAAGACCAAGGTCATTGAATACACCGACCGCGAGGGCAACAAGCGCAAGCGCAACATCAGTTTCGTGAGCGACCTCTGGCCCCTCTGCGAGTTCTTCTTCCGCGCCCCGCAGCAATACAGCCTCGACGACAAGTTCGTGCGCAAGAACTGGAAGGAAGGCACCGCCGCCGAAATGGACCAACTCATCGGCGTGCTCATGGCCACCGACGACTTCTCGCCCGAAGGGCTCAAGCAAATGGTGGAGGCCTGGACCGAAGCCACTGGCGCTCGCCCCTGGAACGCTTGGCGCGTATGCCTCGTGGGCACAGGTCAGGGCCCCGACATGTACGAACTCGCCGCTTTCCTCGGCAAGCAAGAAACCATCAGCCGCATGGAAAATGCGCTCGCACAACTCAAGTAAAACGCAAAACCTTCTGCGCAAGTGTACAACTTAGGCATCTACATTTATAAAATAGCCGCGGCCATCGCGTCAATTTTCAGCAAGAAAATACGCACCATGCTGCGCGGACAGCAGCAGACTTTCGGCATTCTGCGCGAGAAAATCAAGCCCGAAGACTACGTTGTGTGGTTCCACTGCGCCTCGCTCGGCGAGTTTGAGCAGGGACGCCCCATCATGGAGCGCGTCAGGAAAAACCATCCCGAATACAAAATCCTGCTCTCCTTCTTCTCGCCCAGCGGCTACGAAGTGCGCAAAGACTACCCCGGCGCCGACGCCATCTGCTACCTGCCCTTCGACACCAAGCACAACGCCCGCAAGTTCGTCCGCCTCGCCCACCCCAAAATCGCCGTATTCATCAAATACGAATTCTGGACGAACTACCTCACGCGCCTCCACAGCAAAGGCGTCAAGCTCTACAGCGTGAGCAGCATCTTCCGACCCACGCAGCACTTCTTCCGCTGGTTCTCGTCGCCCTACATCCTCAAGAAATTCGACCATTTCTTCGTGCAAAACCAGCAGTCGAAGGACCTCCTGCACACCATCGGCATCGATTGCGTGACCGTCACTGGCGACACCCGCTTCGACCGCGTGCTCGACATCCGCAACGCCGCGCGCCCCCTGCCGCTCGTTGAGCAATTTGCCAAGGGCCACAACGTCTTCATCTGCGGAAGCAGTTGGGAACCCGACGAGGAAATCTACATCCCCTACATGCAGCAGCACCCCGACTGGCGCCTCATCATCGCGCCCCACGTGGTGAGCGAAAGCCACATCGCCTCCATCGAGCGACTGCTCCAAGGACGCAAAATCGTGCGCTACAGCCACCTCGGCGAGGAACCCGACGCCGACGTGCTCATCATCGACTGCTTCGGCCTCCTCTCCTCCATCTACCGCTACGCCCAAGTGGCCTACGTCGGCGGAGGATTTGGCGCCGGAATCCACAACGTGCCAGAGGCCGCAGTCTATGGCATACCCGTCATTTTCGGTCCCAACAACCAGAAATTCCGCGAGGCGCAGAAGCTCAAGGAGTGCGGCGCAGGCTTCGAAATCACCGATGCCGAAACCTTCGCCAAGGTCATGCAGCCTTTCATCGACAACCCCGCCTCCGCCAAAACCATCGGCCAGAAAGCCGCCGACTACATCACCCAAAACGCCGGCGCCGCCGACACCTGCTACAAGGCCATTTTTGAGCAAGCATAAATCAAGCAAACATAAAACAGCAAGGGTTACGTCGGGAAGGTTAGAATTGACGATAAGGAATATTATGTGCGCTTTACTGTGCAGAAGGAACGAGGCGGTAGAATGGGTACTCATTCCTTTATGGTTACAGATGTCGATATATACAAAGATACCGGAAGCAGTTTGTCGCTACCGATAACTACTCGGGCGAGAGGGACCGCTAACGGTATCATTGTTGAGGCAAAATTACAAAACTTTTTTGAATCTGCAAACAATTCCTCAAAAATTGTTGATGAAAATGGAGGGCTGGCAACCAAACGGTGCCAGCCCTTGCTGTATGCGCTAAGTTCGTGCAACGGAACTGCCCGTTGCCCACTGCCGCCTACCAGTTGCGGAAGGCGCGCTGGCCCCACAGGGTGCAGACCATGGCGAGCACGGCGCAGACCACGAACAGGATGCCGCTGTTAAGCATCAGGCAGTCGATGCCGCCAATGCCCACGAGGGGCGAGGCCAGGCCGCCCATGGCAAAGCCCAGCGCGCCCATCAGGGCGGAGGCAGCGCCGGCGCGCTCGTGCTCAGCGTCCATGGCGAGCGTGGTGGACGACGTGAACGACAGGCCCGTGATGAGCAGCAGAATGAACACCAGGCCTTCGTAAACGATGAAGCTGCAGTGGTTCATCAGGGCAAAAAGCAGCACGATGCTCAGCAGCAGCATGCCGCAAGAGGAGTAGAATGTGCAGTGCACGGCACGCTTGAAACGCGCTGCCAGTGCGGCGCCCAGACCGATGCCGATGGCGTTGATGCCGAAAATGATGCCGAATTCCGACTCGCTGTAGCCGAAAATCTCCTGAATGATGAACGTGGAGGAGGCGATGTAGCCAAAGAGAATGCCCTGTGCCAGAGCGAATTGCAGCGTGTAGGCCATGTACTGGCGGTGGGTCATGATGATGCCAAAGTTCTTCACCGTCGTGCCCAGTCCGCCCTCCATGCGGTTTTCCTTCGGCAGGCTTTCGTGGAAACGCCAGCAGCCTATGGCGAGCAGCACGCCAATGACGAGCAGCACGATGAAAATGCCTTTCCAACCGAACGATTCGCTCAGGAAACCGCCCACCACAGGCGCCGCCACAGGTGCCACGCCGTTGATGGCGCCGATGATGGCGAGGATTTTCGCCAGTTGCTGACCCGAATAGAGGTCGGTGGCCACGCTGCGGGCAATGACAATGCCGCCGGCGCCGCCCATGCCCTGCAGGAATCGCAAGACGATGAGCGCATGGATATTGCTCACAAACAGGCAGCAAACCGTGGCCGCGGCGAAGAGCAGCATGGACAGCAGCAGCGGGCCGCGACGCCCGTAGCGGTCGCTGAGCGGACCGAAAATGATTTGCCCCACGGCAAGGCCCAGCATCGACGTGGTGAGCGTCATCTGCGCCAGGCTGGCAACGGTGTGAAACTCAGTGCGAATCATGGGCAGCGCCGGCAGATACATGTCGGTGACAAACGGCCCGAAAGCCGTGAGCATGCCCAGAAGGAAAAGCAGAAACAGTTTGGAATTGCCATTCGCTGCATGGGAATTCCAGATACTTTTGAAATAACCTCGAATCATAAAATCCTAAAAGCAATAAGTCTAAATTTGACTGCCTCACTTATTTGGGCAGCCGGAAACAGAGCTTGCTGCGGCAAAGTTACGGACTTTTGGCGAAAAATGCGTAAATTTGCACCGAAATGAACCGAAAAGCGCCGCGCAAAGGCGCATTTTGTGCCAAAAATCAATTCCGAAAAGCCCTATGACAGAGATTATTGTGAGCGAAGAAATACGCACCGTCTGCCCCAGTTTCGTGGGCGGCGCAGTGCAGGCCACGTTCCGAAACACGCCCTACAGCGAGGCGCTATGGCAGGAAATCCACGCGCTGGCCAGCGACATCCGGCAGCGACACACGTCGGAAAGCATCAAGCAGATTGGCAGCGTAGAGGCCACACGCCGCATCTACCGCGCCTGCGGCAAGGACCCCAGCCGCTACCGCCCCTCCGCCGAAGCGCTCATGCGCCGCGTCATTGCCGGAAAGGAGCTCTACCAAATCGACACCGCCGTTGACCTCATCAACCTGGCGAGCATGGCCTACGGCTACAGCATCGGCGGATTCGACCGCGACCACATCGCCGGCACGCGCCTCACGCTGGGCATCGGCCGCGAGGGCGAACCCTACGAGGGCATTGGCCGCGGACCGCTCAATATCGCGGGCCTGCCGGTCTATCGCGACGACTTGGGCGGCATCGGAACGCCCACCAGCGACCACGAGCGAACGAAGCTCTCGCTCAGCACCACGCACCTGCTCTGCATCATCAACGGATACGACGGAAACGCCGAACTGGTGGGGCAATGCTGCCAGTTCATCGCCGACAAGCTGCAGGCCTACGCCGAAGCCACAGACATCTGCCTGAGCAGTTTCTGAAGCAGGCTGCACAGTCCTCTCACAACCGCATGCGACACCGCGCCGCGTGCGGTTTTTCTTTTTGCTCAAAGGGAATAGACGAGGCCGAGATTCACCTCGATGCTCTTGCCGTGGTGCTCCGGATAGTAGGTGTAGTAACTGCGGCGATAGTAGAGCAGATGCTCGGCCTTCGCCTTCAGGTAGCGGTGCACATTCACCAGCACGTAAGTCCTTGACAGCCAAATGCTGCTGTGCCCGCGGTCGCCCCAGTAGTAATCGCTGCGCAGGTCGGGGCGGCGGCCGCCTTTCGGCACGAAATAGCGGGCGAAGTAGGTGTCGTTTCCAATGGTGAAACGGCTGTTGAAGGAGTAGCGTATTTCGTTGCGCAGGCTGAATCCAGTGGCGAAATTGTAGCGCCGCGCCTCATAATAGTCGCTGGTGCAGGCGCCGAACGGCACGATGTTGAACACGAAATCGTTGCTGAACGTATGGTGCTTGCCGATGCGCTGCTGGTAGGAACCCACGCCAAAGCTCACGGCCTCGCAGTGGAGCGCGTAGTCGCCAGGGTTCTGCTCGTGCTTCTGCCCGTAGTTGTCGAGGTAGCGGAAATTCTGATATACCGCCCAGTCCACCTGCCAGCCGCGCCGTCCCTCCAACTGCTTGCCGAAGAGCCTGCCGCGGATGTCCACGTCGCTGAACGTGGGCTGCGAGGGCGTGGTGTTGAGCAGGATGTGGAGGCGGAAATAATCGAACGGCTTGGGGTCTTTCTGCAGCCAGAAATGGTCGCCGTAGAGGAGCAGGAAGTCCACGTAGGAAACGTTCTTGTGGCGGTTGTGGTGGCGCAGTTCGCGCATGTAGCGGTTGCCCACCCCCACTTCGGCGGAGAAGGGCGCGGGCTGGATATGCTTGCCGCGCACGGGCGACACGCGCCACATTTCGCCCGAGAAGAGGCGGTGGATGCCGCGCGCGGGGTTGAGAATGCTTCCGGCGAGCTCGCGCACCACGCGGCCCAGTCCCGTTTTGCTGTTGTCGAAAATGAGGTCGGACGCGCGGAAAGTCGCCTCGCCGATGGCCGTTCCGCCTATGCCCGTGGACAGGAAATCGTTGTAGGCCGGCCTGTTGGTCTCGCAGAAATACTCCCAAACCATGGAGCCGATGAGCGGATAGAGCGCGGCGGTGTAGTAGGAATGGCCGTGATAGCGCGCGGCATTGTAGAACATGCTGCCGTGGTAGGGGTGGGAGAACTGATTGCCGGAGTAACTGTCGTTGTCGAGGACGAAGTCGTGGGTGAGGTTGTGGTGAATCGTGCGGCTCGTCACGTCGGCCCATCCGCGGTCTTTCACCCAGTGGTCGTAGCCCCAGACGCCGAAGTTGATGGCGAGCGACTCCAGAATAGGCTTCGCCACGGCGCGGTCGGGCGTCACGAGGGTGTCCTGGCGGGTGAGGCGGATGAAGTGCACGCGGCTTCCCGTGGCAAAATTCACCCAAGTGGAGTCGCGGTGGGGATAGCGGATGACGCGCCGCTCGGCAGCATCGTAGTAGCGCACGAAGCCCACCTGCGCGGCCGTGTCAGCCTTTTCCGCCGAAACATTGCCCGCCACTTCCGCCACGGAGTCCGCTACTTCCGCCGCAGCATCCGCGGCAACGGCAAGGGTGTCGGAATTTTGCGCGCGCAGGGCTGCCGGAATGGCGAACCAGAAACCGAGAAGGAGCAGTGCGGGGAGAAAACGACTGCAGTGGTTTTGGAAAACGACCGCAGTGGTTTTGAAAAACGACCGCAGTCGTTTTTCAAAATGACCGCACTCGTTTCCTGAAAGGATTGCCTTGGGCGCCCAATTGGCTAAGGGATTTTCAGTCTTTATTCTGTCCATTTTGTGTGCTTGCTTGGGGTTGTTTGCCTAAAAAAACGGTCCTCAACCTTCCAAACCATTCAGGAGGAAGTCGTAGAGGCTCATGATGTAGATGCCCTCCTCGTTGTAGTGGGAAATGTAGTGGTCGCCTACGATGAGGACTTTGCGGAATCCGTCGGAGACATTGCGGAAGGAGGCGAGTTCCTGGTTCACCTTGTCTTCGTCGGGCATTCGGTAGGCCGATTGGATATAGATTCGCTGGTCGTGACGGTTGACCACGAAGTCAATCTCCAGGTTCTTCCGCATGAATTTTCCGTTGGCGTCCCGGCTGAACGTTTCCACCAAGCCCACGTCAACGCTGTATCCCAGCCGGCAGAGCTCGTTGTAGATGACATTCTCCATGATGCGCCCGGAATCCACCTGGCGGAAGTCCAGCACGGCGTTTCTTATGCCCAGGTCCTCGAAATAGATTTTGGTTCCGGTGCCGATGTATTTGCGGCCTTTGACGTCGTAGCGCAGGGCCTGGCTGATGATGAACGAGTCTTGCAGGAAGTCAAGGTAGTGGCCGATGGTGTTGGTGCTAATCTCAACCTGGCTTTCAGACTTGAACGTGTTGGAGATTTTCAGGTTGTTCATGCTGCTGCCCATGGACGACGCAAGGATTCTGACGAGTTCGCGCATGCCATCTGCATTTCGCAGGTGGTTGCGTTGCAGCACGTCTTTGAGATAGACGGTTTCGTAAACTTCGTTCAGGTATTTCTGCTTGTCGGCAGGGTTCTCCAGTTGCGCCACGGCAGGCAGCCCTCCGTAGAGGTAGAACCTTTCGAGCGCCTCCTGCTTCTCGCCGCCGACTCCAGCATAGTATTCCGCAAAGCTCAGCGGATGGACTCTGATTTCCCATCCGCGCCCGCGGAATTCGGTGATGACGTCCTTTGAAAGGAACTTGGCGTTTGAGCCAGTGACGAATACCTCGGCATTTTCGGTGTGCAGATAGGAATTGAGCACATCTTCAAATTCTGGCACCAACTGTATTTCGTCGAGCAGGATGTAGTATTTTCCAGAATCCTTCATCTGCGCATCGATGTGCTCGAGCAGCGCGTCTGGGTTGCGCAGGCCCTTGTTCCGGCGGTCTTCCAAATTCACCTCAATGATGTGGTCTGCCGGGACTCCATTTTCGAACAGATGCTGCTTGTAGATGTTGAACAGGAGGAAGGATTTGCCACAACGCCTGATGCCGGTGATGATTTTTATCATCCCGTTACCTTCAGCAGAAATCAGTTTATTCAGGTATTGTTTCCTTTCAAAAAGCATATTTTATTGAGAATTTTTGTATCATGATACAGATTTTCGCTGCAAATATACGTATTTTTTTGAAATGTGGCGTGGGAAAAGATGGAAAAAAAATGGGGGCAGGAATGCAAAAAGGACAAAAAAAGCGTGCCGCCGTTGCAAAAATCGGCTGCACGCTCTTGTTTGGTTTGAATTGTGCTTCCCTTGGCGAAAGAACGGTGGGTGCGCGGTTCATTCCACGACCGTTGCCCTGACGATGCGAATGTCGTCGAGGGGCCGGTCTTGGTCGTTGGTCTTCACTTTCTCAATGGCCCGCACCACTTTCATGCCGTCGATGACTTCGCCGAAGATGGTGTAGTCGCCGTCGAGCCAGGGTGCGCCGCCCACGCTGCGATAGGCGCGGAGCTGCTCCTGCCCGTAGTAGGGCTGGGCGGATGCGTCGGCCTCTTCCTGCGCCTCCTCCATGAGCTTTTCGAGGAGGCGGTTCAGGCCGAGGCGGTCGCGGTCGCGCTGCATTTGCTCGAGCCGCTGGGCATTGGCCTGCCGCTTCTGTTCGAAGATTTGCGCCACGCGCTGCTCCTGGCGGCGCTGGTCGTAGTCGAGCATTTGCTGCTCGCTCTGGAAGCGGCCGGTGACGATGTAGAACTCGGTGGCGGAGGATGCCTTGGTGGGGTTCACGTCGTCGCCCATTCGGGCAGCGGCCACCATGCCCTGGCGATGGAAGTACTTGGGATAGCGTATTTCGGCGCTGATGGTGTCGCCGAGCGTTGTGTCGGCCTCTTCGGCGGCCCACTGCGCCTCAAATCCGGGGCGTGTGTTGGGATTTCCGCCCTGAATCATGAAGTTTCGGATGACGCGATGGAAAAGCACGCCGTCGTACAGCCCTTGGCGCACGTTGCTGAGGAAGCGGTCGCGGTGGAGGGGCGTGTCGTTGAAGAGGCGGATGCGCACCTCGCCGAGGGTGGTTTGGAGCAGCACGACGAGACCTTCCGCCTCGGCCGGTTCAGCGGTCTGCGCCAGGGCGGCCGGGGCGATGAGGATTGCTGCGAGCAGGATGGCGAGGAGGCGTTTCATCACTTCACGATTTTCTGCGTGCCATTGGCGGTTTTCACCACGTAGGTGCCGCGCGGCAGTTGCTGCAGTTGGTTGCCGCTGGCGACGCGGATGCCGCTGGCGGTGTAGATTTCTGCCGATTCGTCGGACAGCATTTCGGCAGCAACAGCGCTGATGGCGTCGGCATCGAAATAGACGTCAATCTTGTTGCTCCAGGGCGATTCGTGACCATCGACCACGGCTTTCACCTTGTAGGTGTAGTGGTTGGCGGTGAGGCCGGTGAAGGTGTACTGCGTGGTGGTGAGGTCGGTGATGGTCTGTGCTTCGGCCTTGCGGGGCTTGGCTTCGCTGCTCTGAATTTCGTCGAGCGTGGTTTCGCCGTCGTAGATGGCGAGTGCGCAGAGGTAAGCGCGCTTATAACTCGTTGTAGTGGAAACGGTTACGTTGTAGGATTGGGTAATGCCTTCCACGGTGATGACGGTTTCGCCTGCTTCGCTGATGGTCTCGCTGTGGAGGGTTGTTCCACTTGCGTTGCTCACGGTCACGACGAGCGCAATGCCGCTGGTGTTGTAGGCTTTGCTGCTGACGTAGATGGAGAGCGTGCCGGTTTCAGGAGCGGAATAGGTGGGGGTGGTGATGTAGCCGTATTCCTTGCCCGAACCTATTTTTAGACCGCAATATTCGCCGGAAGAAGAATTGTAACCATTGAATATTTTATGCCCCGTCCAGCCGGTGGTGTCGAGGAGGTCGTCAAGGTCACCGTCACAAGACCCGCTCATATAACTCTTCTCGTCATCAAAGACGTCCATGAAGTCCTGGCTGACCACAACCTGTGCTGCGTTGTCGTTCACTTCGTTGAGCTGCAGGATGTAGCTTTCGGCGCCGGAGACGGTGCTCCAGTGGGCCGTGAAGCTGTTGCCGTCGTCGGTCATGCTGAGGTCGGTGGCTTCGTAGGCAACGGGCGCCTCCACGGGCGTTCCGCCGTTGAAGACGAAGGAGATGAGGCCGTTGCTCTCGGTGATTTCCTCAATGGGCTTGTTCAGGTACTTCTTGCCGTCGGTGTTGGCGTTGTAGAGCGTGGCGGCAGGGGTGGTGGAGTTGGTGAGGGCGGTCTTGCTGGACGTGCCGGGGAAGGGGTCGCCGCTGAGCGTTGCGGAGGTGTACTTGTTGTCGGCAGCGATGATGGTCATGCGCTGGTGGGTCTTGGTGTTGTTCACTTCGTTGGCATACCAAACGTTCTCGTCGTAGTCCACGTGGAGCACGAGGAGTCCGTGGCCGCCGGCGTAGGCATCCCACGACTTCTGCTGGTGGTTTTCGAGGAGGTAGTACTCGTCCTCGTTGTTGTCATTATATATAATGTAGGTGTCGGAGCCCTTGGTGGTGATGGGTTCCATGTCGGTCACTTCGCATCCTTCGCTGAGCACGGTGGGCGTAATCCATCCGGCGAACATGCGCTCGTAGCTGGTGAAAGCTGCCGGCACGCTGCCTTCGTAGCCGTCGGGGCCGTTGTATGCGCCGTAGTCCATGAGGTCCCAGGCGTCCATGCCAAAGGCTTTGTAGTTGGTGTCGTAGAAGTCGGGCAGTCCGAGGCAGTGGCAGAACTCGTGGCAGGCGGTGCCGATGCCGTCAATCTGCGTGCCAGTGGTGCCGGCAAGCTCGTTGCTGCAGGCGTAGGTGTCGATTTTCTTGCCGTCGAGGGTGAGGATTTTGCCGTAATCGCTGTACTGCAACTGCCACTCGTGGGGCCAGATGGTGTTTTCGGAAGCGCCCTGTGCCTCGCCGTAACCGGCGTAAATCACATAGACTTGGTCCACGTAGCCATCGCCGTCCCAGTCGTAGTCGGCGTAGTCCACGTCGCCAGCCGCCATTTGGCAAGCCTCGGCCACCATGGTGCCGGCATACTGGTCGTTGCCGTCGCTGTCGTTGGTGCCGTAGTAGGCCATTTTCTTCGAGAGGGTGTAGGGGCCCACGACGTCGAACTCAAGGGTGAACTGCCCGTAGCTCTGGTCGTAGTAGTAGTCCTGCACGCTGCCGATGTGCTTGTTCTTGCTGTAGCCTTTCTGGTTGAACTGGTTGTCGAAGGCGACCTGCGGGTCGCTGGCGGACATTTTCTTGTCGGAGAAGTTGACGAGGATGACCAGGCCCTTCTTGGTGCCGGTGTAGCTCACTTTCTTCGCAGCCATTTTCTTGGCGCCGCTGCCTTCTGCGCTCACGCGCTGTGCCTGACGCTTAGCAGCTTTCTGCGCATGCAGGGTCTTCACGCCCAGTTGCAGCTGCTCGGCATTGGCAGCGAGGAAACTCACCTCGTCGGCGCCACGGGCAGGGGCGTTGTGGGCCACGCAGTTGGACGGCACGAGCTTTCCGGCATAGACATTGGCGTACTCGTAGCTGCCGCTCTGGCCCATGACGATGGGCAGTCCGTCGGTGGTTGACATGAAATGGAAGGTTTCGTCGCCTTGCAGCACCACTTGCAGGGTGGTTCCGTCGGCTTGGGTCACGGTTTTCACCACGCGCTTGGCGGGGATGGCGCTCGCGCTCACTGCCATGAGGGCAAGCACAAGAAGTGATAAAATCTTTTTCATATTCATTCGTTTTTGAGTTTTTAAGGTGATGAGGTGATGAGTTTTTGAGGTTATAAGTTCTTGAGTTCTTGAGTTTATGAGGTGATAAGGGGGCAATTGTTAATTGTTAATTGTTAATTGTTAAATGCCCGCGGCCTTTGCCTGTGCTGCTTCCCGTTTGATGCGCCATGTTTGGAGCACCACGCTGAGGATGATGAGCGCCAGTCCAATCCAGAATCCGTAGTTGAGTTGCGCGCCTTCGCCCATGAAGACGAGGGCGAAAATGATGCTATAGACGGGTTCGAGGTTGTAGCTGAGGTTGACGGTGAAGGCGGACAGGCGGCGCAGCGCGGCCAGTTGCAGCAGGTACATGCCCACGGTGCAAAACGAGGCGTGGCAAAGCATCCACACCCAATCCATGGCGCTGGGCGTGCGCAAGGCCTCGCTGACGGGCAGCCCGAAGGCGCGCAGGTAGATGGGAATGAGCAGCAGGACGATGAAAAAGCCGCCCGACATGGAGCACTGCAGGAAGTCGCGCGAACGCATGCCTGCGCTCCATTTCTTGCAGACAATCATGTAGATGGCGCAAACGAGCGAGCTCACGGCGCCAATCATCACGCCGGTCTTCACGTCAACGCCTGGACCGCCCACGCCGTCGCTGCTCGGCACCAGGAAATAGATGCAGGCAATGCCCAGCACGGTCAGCACGCTCAGGCCCAGTTCGGCGCCCGACGGTTTGCGGTGGCCGAAAAGGGGCTCGAGAATGGCGGTGAAAACGCCCGTGAGGGAGAAGCACAGCACGCCAATGCACACGTTCGACGCCTTGATGCTGCTGTAGAAAAGCATCCAGTGGAGCGCCAAAATGGCACCAGCAGCGGCCGCGCGCACAAACTCGCCGCGCTTCACTTTCTTCGGCACGCCAAAGAAAATGAACATGAGCAGGCTGGCCAGCAGCATGCGGAAGGCCACAATCTCGGTCTCGTTCAGCAGAATGAGCTTGCCAAACAGGCCCGTGCAGCCCGCCAGAAGGATGGATAGATGGAGTTTGATGAATGCGTTGCGCATGGATATGTTGTCTGTGCTTGCCACTTTCTCTGAGGGTTTATCTCACTCAAACGCAGTCATTTGCGCTTGGTCGCGAATGTCTTGTATTTTGTTGCTCATCACCGTTGCGGTGGCGATGTGCAGAATTTGCTCAATGGTGATGGCGCAGGCGGTTTCCTCGCCATGGCTGAGCATGCGGTAGGTGCCGTCGCCAGGGATATTCACGGCGGCGGTGTCGATGGTGCTTTCCAGCTTGGCCTCGCTCATGCTGCGGATGGGGCGGATGCCGTTGCGCTGGAAAGCGCGCTCGGCCAACTGATATTCCAGCGTCTCGGCGTTGCCTTGGAAAAGGATTTCGCGCGACGTCTCGTGCTCAATGTTGAGCGCCAGCGTGCGCTGGTCGAAACTGATGCCCGGCCGCTGGAAGTAGCGGGCGATGTGCCCTTTCACGCTCAGGTCTTCGGGCATGCCGCAGGTGAGTCCCAGCTGCGGGTCGAGCAGCCACACCTGGTCGGCCACTTGCAAGGCGTGCTCCAGGTCGTGCGTGCTCAGGAAAATGGTTTTGTGCAGCGCCTTTGCGAGGCGGTGGAGCATCATGAGCATGCTGATTTTCGACGGATAGTCGAGGTAGGCGGTCGGTTCGTCGAGCAGAATGATGGGCGTTTGCTGCGCAATGGCCTTGGCAATCATCACTTTCTGCTGCTCGCCGTCGCTCAGCGTCTCCATCTTGCGGTCCTTCAAGTCGCTGATTCCCAGCCAGTCGAAGCATTTGTCCACCACCTTGCGGTCGTGCTCCTGCAGCTTTCCCCAGAAGCCGGTGTAAGGACTGCGCCCCGTCTCCACCACCTGCCGCGCACTGACGCTGCGGGCGATGTCGCTTTTGGTGAGCACGATGCTCACTTTCCGCGCCAGGTCCTTCGGCGAATAGTTGCCCACGCGCTGGCTGTCCACGAGCACTTCGCCCTCCAGCGGTTGCTGAAAGCCGGCAATGGTGCGCAGCAGCGTGCTCTTTCCCGCGCCGTTAGGGCCGAGCAGGCAGGTAAGTTCGCCCTCGTGCAGCTCGCCGCTGAGCGCATGGCTAATCACTTTCTGGCCCTTGCGCTGCGGATAGCCCGTGGTGAGGTTGCGGAGTATGACGGTTGGTTCCATGGGTCTTTATGCAAAAAGGTTTCAGGCGTTGACGACGGCAAGCGTGTAGTAGGCCACGGCAGCCAAAACGAGCACAGCGCCTTCTATGCGGTTGATTTTACAGCGTTTGTCAAAGAACAGGGCGAAAACTTCGAGCAGCACGGCCGAGCCCACCAAGAAGACGAAGTCGCGCAAGCCGATATTGCCCAGCGGCAGCGGCGTGATGCACGAAGCCACGCCAAGAATGAGCAGGATATTGAAAATGTTGCTGCCCACCACGTTGCCCATCGCCATGTCGGTGTCGCCCTTCTTCGCCGCCATGAGCGACGTAACGAGCTCTGGCACACTGGTTCCCGCGGCAACAATGGTCAGGGCAATGACGGACTGGCTCACGCCAAGCGCCTCGGCAATGCCGCAAGCGCCGTTCACCATCCACTGGCCGCCCAGCACGAGGCAGGCAAGGCCCAGCAGGAAAAGTCCAACGGCTGCCCAGAAACTCATTTCGGGCTTGGCCTCCTCCTCGCTCTCCTTGTCCTTTTCGGCGGCGCGTCCGCGGCGTGCCGTGGCAAACATATAGACCATGAACATGCCGAAGCACAGCAGCAGGATGATGCCTTCGTAGGTGGTGATAACATTGCCCGTCGATGTCCCCATGATAAAATCGCGGAAAGCAAACAGCATGAGGAGCAGCGAGGCGATGATGCTGATGGGAATGTCGTAGTAAATGGTGTTTTTGCGGCACGCCACGGGCCAAATCAGCGCGGTCAGGCCCATGATGGCCAGCGCGTTGAAGATGTTGCTGCCCACCACGTTTCCTATAGACATCTCGGGTTGGTGCTGAATGGCGGCCAAAACGGACACGATGAGCTCGGGCGCGCTCGTGCCAAATGCCACGATGGTCAGGCCAATGACCATGGAGGAAATGCCGTAGCGGCGCGCAATGGAGGCGGCACCGTCGGTCAGCCAGTCGGCGCCTTTCGTCACCAATGCCAGACCCACGATGAAAAGGCCGATGTTTATCAGAATTTGCATAGCGGAAACTGCTTCAGTTTTTTGTGCTTAATAAATAATGTAGCGCGCGTGCGCAAAACGAATTAGGCTGCAAAGTTACGAAGTTTTTGCGAATTATATGCACTTGTAACCTTATTTTATCATTCACTCGTCAGTTTCCACATAGCCGTTGAAGCCGATAAAGTCGTGTTTCAGCGCGGAAAAAGACTTTCATTCCTACCAGAACTTCAATCATCCAATTCTGCCATTGTTTCTATGGTGTGTTCCAAAGCATAGATGATTTTCTGATAATGCAGAATTTCTCCGAACGATAGCGTCATTCCCTTGCGGTCTTTCAACCATTTTTGGGCTGGCTGGTAACCTCCGATGAAGAAATTCCAGACATCTGGGTTCACACCATCGAAGTATTGTCCTCCATTGATGAAAACCTTTCCGCTGTCGTCGTAGCGCACATCCTCGATGCAATTGCTCCCCATTTCGGGATAGTGCACCCCCAGCGTCCAATGGTCAGAATCTATCATCAAATGCAGTTTCCTCAGTTCTGCGCCTTTCGCAGCCAACTGATGATATGTGGCAGGTTGCGGGTAAGGGATTCGTGGGAAGTCGATTTTCAGGAATTCTTTATAGCGCTTACGGTAGGACGGAGTGTGCAGGACGGCGTAGATGTAGTCGAAAAGTTCCTGCGGTTCCACCGTCTCGCCCAATCTCTCCTCTATCTTTTGCAGAATGTCGAGGCTGAAGTTTGGAATCACTTCTTTCTTCCCTTTGTAATCCTCTGAAAGACTTTTGTACTCCACGTACAGAGGGAACAAGTATCCTGCGCCCAGCCGCCCCGCGCTTGCAGTCAGGTTGACGTCGCAGACGTTGTTGACGTAGAGCACATACCTCCAGTCGGAAACGCACTGGCGCGATATCACCAACCCCACGTTCTCGTGCAGCATCTCCTTCTGCACTTCGGTTCGCGGCCAGGCCACGAGCCCATTTGTCTTGCCTGTGTAGTAAAGGTACTTGTCGTCGAAAGGGCGATAGGCATACTTGATGATTTTTGATTCGTCCAGCTGCTTCCCCACATCGGTCTTTGCGCGTTCTACGCTCCAGTCGCGCGTGTCTAACAAGTTGTATTTGCGCCTCAGTTGCTGCTCGTCCATGTCGATGAGGTCATTGATATGGTCCTTCACCTCCTCGGTCTTGTCACAGACTAGGAATTTGTCTTTTGTCGTGACTACGCCCACGGAATTCTTCGGGCAAAGTTCGTTGATGCCGAATCCAGATTTGTATTCTTCCTCCAGCTCAAAGTTCTTGGGTACCATGAAAAAACCATCGCCCTGTGGATGCAGTTCGACGAAGTTGATATCGGCAAGCACGTGCGTCTCGAGGAACTCGTACTTTGCCTTCCTTAATCCGTAGAGGTCTGTGTAGTAAACCTTTGCGTGTTCACCTGACTGTTTCTTACCCGTCTTAACGAACAAGTTGATGCACACACCCTGCAAGATATCGAATACGTTCTCGTCTTTACCGCCGTCGGGCGCCTTTTCTCCAAGGTTAGTGTTCCCGTGCAGGTTAACGATATAAATTTCGTCGTAGCATTCCAGCAGTTGCCATCTCATCCCCCTGAATGTGGGGCTTTCGAGATAGCCGTGAGGGTTGATGAACGCCATGATACCTTCGCCATTCTTCTTGATATACTCTTGCGCAAGGCGCATGAATTTCACGTAGTCATCGTTAATCCACTTCTGGTTCCGCTCGCCCAGTTTCTGGCCGCCTCCTGGCTCCATCTTGTAGGCCTCGAGCAGTTGCAGAATCCAGTTGCCCTTGTTCTGGCTGCTGCCGTTGTAGGGAGGATTCCCCATCATCACCATGACAGGCACCTCGTTTTTCACGTAGTTGGCCGCATTGGCCTCCTTACTCAGGTAGAGGGCGTAGGAAGTGCCTGCTACCCCGCTTCCTGGTTCTAGTGAGTCAGTCAGATATATGTTGAAGCGCCGGTTGGGTTGTCCTTTGTATCCCGTTCTTCCCAGCAGCATGTCGAGCTTGAGATGGGCAATGGTGTAGGGAGCCATCATCAGTTCGAAACCGTTGAGTCGAGGCAGCAAGTGGTCGTCCACAAAGCCCTGCCACATTCCCTTGTTGCTTTCGTAGCAGGAATATACTCGTCGAACCACTTCAGCCAGAAACGTACCCGTCCCTGTAGCTGGGTCGAGAATTTGTACCTTGTCAACTTGCTGACCGCCTTTCTCCACCATGGAGCAGTCTGCCAGTCCCATGGACAATCCGAAATCACGCTTCAATAAGTCGTCGACGGCACGCACAATAAAGCGGACGACGGGTTGGGGCGTGTAATAAACTCCTGCCGTTTTCCGCAGCTTCGGATTGTAGAAAGCCAGAAACTCCTCGTAAAAATGAATCATGGGGTCGGTGTGCAGTGGGTTTTTCTCATATCGGTCCATGATTTTGCGCAGGTCTGATGCGGCGAATGTCTGGACCAAGTCATCCACTATCCACGCTATCCTTTCGTCGAGGTCGAATCCTGCAATCGTCTGAAACACCTTGCGCAGGAAGGGATTGGTGCGCGGAATGAGCTCGGCCGCCCGCAAGCGCGTAAACTCTATGCCAGATTCGTCGTGCAGACGTGCCGAGAACATTCCGTAGGCAATTGTCTGAGCATAGAGGTCAGCAAACGAACTTTGCGTAAGCTCCTTGATAAGTACCTCCTTGAACGCGTCGAACTCCTGAAGAATCTGACTGTCCTCGGTCTCGTTCTCTAAAATCCGTTCAATCACCTTGGCCAGCAACCGCGCCTTACCAGCCATTTGCTGGGCTAGAACAGAGGCCGAGCTGATTTTCTGTGGCGACGAAAGTTTTACGTGGTTGAACATCTGCAAGAACTTATCTTCGTTCTCGCCAATCGCTTGTATTTCATTCCCAAGCATTTCGCCAATTCGGACGTTTTGCACGGCCTCCCCGTGCTCATAGAGATGAAAATCGAGGTAGTCGGTAAATACAATCGTGTCGAGTGCACTTTTGTAGCGCGTAAACTGCTCGCGGTTCTTCCCATGTCCGTCCAAGTCACCATCATTCAGGTCTTTAGCCTCGAAAAACGCTATTGGCGCTGCCTTGCGCATGATGATGTAATCTGGAGCGCCACATTCAAAGCGCTTGGGCTCGTTGACAATGGTAAAGTCAGGCATTAATCCTTCAATCAAGGTCTTGAGGGCTGGACGATAGGTGTGTTCGCTAGCCTTTCCCGTTTTCCACTGTTGGTTAAGTTCCTTGATGTATTGTTCTATTAGCGTATTCATAGTAGGTAGAGATGTTTGTTTGCAGCTTACAGCATTACCGTCGGACCACTCTGTGGACTATGCGTCACTGCTATGTGGCATTTCTGCAATGTTTCCATAGTTTTTCTTACTCGCAAGGATGAAAAAACGTTGCATTTCAATTTGGCTTTTATCTTTCACTCGTCAGTTTCCACATAGCCGTTGAAGCCGATGAAGTCGTGTTTCAGCGCGGAAATGTAGAGGGACGCCTCGCCGCTGTCGTACACCTCCAGGCGGTAGAGGTAGCGGTCCTCGTCGTTGTGCACGCTCATGCTCACGTCGGTGCGGTTTTTCTTCTTCCTCACCACCTGATATTCATCGAGCAAAGCAGTGAAATTCAGGCCCATGCCGCCGTCGTAGGGCAGCGGACCGAAGGCGCGGCCGAAGTAGGGCAGGTAGGATTCCAGGGTGTCGCCGCTCACGCGAATGTAGTATTCCGGACCGATGGGGTGGCCATACATGCGCTGCGGCGTCACGTATTCCATGCAAACGGTGTACTGCCGCGCATCGAGGCGCTCCGCCACTTGACGGGCGGTTTCGGCAGCGCGCGCCGCCTTCTCTGCGGACGTGAGGCTGCTGCAAGCGCCAAGTCCTGCGCCAATGCCCAGCAACAGGCTGAAAGCGAGGGCAATGCGCCGCACTTTTCTGAAGCGTTTTTTGGTTTCCATAGCGGGTTTCAGAGCATTTTGAACGCCATTTTGATGACGTGTTCCACGGTTGCGGTGGGGTCGTCTTTCAGGATGGCGCGAACCACCTTCGTGCACGGAGCAGGCGGGTAGCCCAGCGCCTTGAGGGCCTCGATGGCGTCGTCGTGCACCTGCTGGTTGAGCGCTGGCGCAGCGGCCTCGGTGCCTTCCACGCTCTGCGGCGTAATGCCGAGAAGACCCACCTTGTCGCGCAGGTCAACGATGATGCGTTGGGCACTCTTCGGTCCCAGTCCCTTCACGGTTTTCAGGATTTTGTCATTGCCGTTGACGATGATGTCGCACAGTTCGGCGGGGGAAAAGGCCGAGAGAATGGTGCGCGCGGTGTTGGGGCCAATGCCGCTCACGCTCACCAGTTGCATGAACAGCGCGCGCTCCTGCTTCGTAGCAAAGCCATAGAGCACGTAGGCGTCCTCGCGAATGGCCTCCTGCACATAGAGTTTGGCCTCTTCCTTGCCGTTCACGGCGCTGTAGGTATTCACGGAAATGTTGAGCAAATAGCCCACGCCATTGCAGTCAATCGTGGCCGTGGCAGGGGTCAGTTCGTCAATTTTTCCTCTCAGAAATTCAAGCATAACTTATTGGTTTTGAGTTCAAAAGGTATTCAAGCAGGGTTTCTTTCCATGGTCAGTTGCTCGGTGGTGAAGTCTGCCACGGCCAGACGATGGGTGACGAAGATGATGGTAGTGTCGGTGAAATGGGCTTTAAGCCGCTCCAGCAGCTGATGCTCGGTAGCAATGTCGAGCGCGCTGGTCGCCTCGTCGAGCAGCAGAATGCGGCATGGGCGCAGAATGGCGCGGGCAATGGCAATGCGCTGCGCCTGGCCCTCACTGAGTCCGCCGCCGCCTTCGCCGCACTTGGTGTCGAGGCCGTCGGGCAATTCCAGCACGAAGTCGGCCATGGCCAGGTGAAGCGCCTCCTTCATCTGTGCCGCTGTGGCAGCGGGATTGCCGAAGCGGAGGTTCTCGCGCACCGTACCGCTGAAGAGGGTATTTCCCTGCGGCACGTAGCTGAAATTGCAGCGGGTCGATGTGTCAACGCTCATCACGTTGGTTTCCAGCGACTTCCGTTTTTCTTCTGCCCCACCATTTTCTCCGATGGAATGGGCATTTTTTGCAGCGCCATTGGTGGTATTTTCTCCGTTGAAATGGGCGATTTTTGCATCGGCATCGCTTATTTGATATAATTCCACTTTGCCGTTTTCGGGTTTTATCAGTGAAAGCATCAAGCGGATGAGGGTGGTTTTGCCTGCGCCGGTCTCGCCCAAAATAGCGGTAAACGACCCCGGGCGGAAGTCGTGGCTGAAGTGGTGGAGCACATTTCGCCCGTTGTCGGCATATTTATAGTCCACATCGGTGAAGCGAATGCCCACGCGGCCCGTCATGGGATGCGGCTCCAGCTGCGGTTCCATGGGCAATTCCTCCAGTTCCATCAGGCGTTCCACCGACGTCATGCTGTTCACCAGCGTGGGCAGCGTGCGGGCCATGTCGAGCAGCGGGCGCTGAATGCGGCCAATGAGCTGGGTGAACGCCATGAGCACGCCTACGGTGATGAATCCGTCTTTCAGTTGGAAGAGGCCGTAGGTCAGTCCAACCAGGTAACCGCCTGAGAACCCAATGTTTACGAGCATCTTGGAGAGGATGGAGAACTTCGCGCGGCTCTTGATTTGCCACCTCAGCACGCGTTGCCGGCGTTCCAATTTGTCCACCTGCCCGTCGCCCTGCTCCAGCACTTTCACCACCATTTTGTGCTGCACGGTTTCCTGAATGATGGCCTGCAGCGACGAGTAACTGTCCTTGATGTGGCGCACAATGCGGCGCATGCGGTGGAAGTAGTAGCGGCTGAGCAGCACGAACAACGGCGTGACTACCAGCAAGATAACGCCCAGCTGCCAGTCCATGAACATCAAATAGGTGAGGGACGCCACGAACTGCAGCAGGATGATGACGGTGTTGGGCGTAACCTCCGTGAGCAGCGAGATGATGTCGTTCACGTCGCCAAAGAGGCGGTTGAGCACATCGCCGCTGTGGAAGCGCTCCACACCGTTCCACTGCCCCTTGAGCAGGCGCGCGAAAAACTGCTGCTGCAGCTGGTTCTGGGCCTTCACGCCGAGCACGGCGCGAATCCAAGTGAGCACAATGTTGCAGCCCATTTCGAGCAGCATGATGACGCCAAACGCCACCGCCAGCCACACGAGCGACCCTTCCATCTTGCCCGTGGCAACGTCGGTCAGCCGCCGCAGCACTTCCACGCTCAGCAGGCTCAGCGCCACTTGCACCACGCCCACCGACACGTTGATGATGGCCTGCGTGCGGCACCGCTTATGGTTGCGCCACAGCCACCCCAGCAACTGCCGCAACGGATATTTCGTCTTATTGAGTTTCATGTTTTTGCGTTCAATGTTTTCGCGCCAGGCCAAGGTTCCGAAAACCTCAGGGCTCATTGTCCTGCGCGCCTATATATAATATGGTGTAGCCGTTATCACAATCGGGTGCAGCCACTTTCACATTCGGGTGCGGATTTCTCTTCCTTCCGCCCCACCCTTCGCCGCGGCCGATTTCGGAAACGAGTGCGGTCATTTTCAAAAACCACTGCGGTCGTTTTTCAAAACCACTGCGGTCGTTTTCAGAAACGAGTGCGGTCGTTTTCAGAAACGGGTGCGTCAGCCGCGCTGGTCGAGCCCCCACATCATCTTCTTCGACAGTGTCTGGAAGAAGGAGTGGCCGTGGCGGTTGACGACCTTCACCGCGTAGGGGGCGCGGCGGATTCGCAGGTGGATGTTGTCGCTGTAGCTCTGCGAGCGGCCGTCCACCGCGACGAGGAAGCGGTGGGTGCGGCTCTCCACTTTCAGTTCGATGTCGACGTCGTCGCAAAGCACGATGGGCCGCATGTTGAGCATGTGGGGCGCCACGGCCGTGAGGGTGATGGTATTGCTCTGCGGCACCACGATGGGTCCGCCCACGCTCAGCGAGTAAGCCGTTGAGCCTGTGGGAGTTCCCACGATGAGTCCGTCGGCCTGATAGGTGGTGAGGTACTCGCCGTTGATGGACGTCCGAATGGAAATCATCGACGAGTTGTCGTGTTTCAGAATGGCGATGTCGTTCAGGGCAAAGGGACAGCCTTCGAGCTGAATGTCAGGGCTTTGCAACTGAATGACGCTGTGGGAAACGAGGTTGTAGCGGCCGCGGCCGATGTCGGTGATGAGCGTCTCAATGTCTTCGGGCAGGAAGGTTGCGAGGAAGCCCAAGCGGCCCGTGTTGATGCCCAGGATGGGGATTTGCTTTTCGCGCACCTGGCTGGCCACGTTGAGGAACGTGCCATCGCCGCCGAGCGACACCACGAAGTCGGCCGTAAAGTTCTCGTCTTCAATGATTTCGCACTTGGGCAGTTTGATTTTCTGTCCCTCGTTGAGGAAGTCGTAGAAGGGCTGCGCGATGGCAATTTCAGCCCCGCTGCGCTGCAAAACGGCGAGCAGTTTCTGGATGGCCATCGACTTCTTTTCCTGATATACGTTGCCAAAAATGGCGAATTTGAGGCGTTGCTGAGTCATAATCGGCAGTTTTGTTGTTGCAAAATTAGGAAAAATCTATTTAATTTGTGGCGGTTCGCCCAAAAAAGTTGGGAAATGGGAGGGAAATGGGCTCGCAAGTGCGATTTTATAATAATTTAAGTGTTGTGCAGGGCGTTTGTTTGCAAAAAAATCGTTATTTTTGCAGCGAAAAGTGCAACCACATCGGTTGGCACAGAAAAGGAGCGTTGATTTTATGACCAAACTGAGCGTTAACATTAACAAAATCGCCACCATCCGCAATGCGCGAGGCGGCGACAATCCAAACATTGTGGAGGCGGCAAAGGCTTGCGAACGCTTTGGCGCTGAGGGAATTACGGTGCACCCGCGCCCCGACGAGCGCCACATCCGCTACAGCGACGTGATTGAACTGAAGCCAGTGCTGACCACGGAATTCAACATCGAGGGCTATCCGTCGAAAAATTTCGTGGACCTCGTGAAGAGCGTGCGGCCGGCGCAGGTGACGCTGGTGCCCGACAGCCCCGACCAAATCACGTCGAACGCGGGCTGGGACACGAAGGCGAACTTCGATTTCCTCACCGAAATCGTGGGTGAAATGACTGAACTGGGCATCCGCACGAGCATTTTCGTGGATGCCAACGCGGAAATGATTGAGCAGGCCGCCAAAATCGGCGCCGACCGCGTGGAACTCTATACGGAACCCTACGCGAGCGCTTACGCCAAAGACCCCGCAAAGGCCGTGAAACCCTTTGTGGATGCGGCAAAGGTGGCGCGCAAATGCGGCCTCGGACTCAATGCCGGCCACGACCTCAGCCTGGAAAATCTGGCCTACCTGCACGAGCGCATCGGCTGGATTGACGAGGTGAGCATCGGCCACGCGCTCATTTGCGACGCGCTCTACCTGGGCCTTGAGGAGACCATCCACCGCTATCTGGTTTGCCTGAAGTGACCCAAGAAACAAATTCGTAACCAACTAATATTCAATATCATGGAAGAACAACTGAGCATCTTTGAGCTGTGCAAACAAGGCGGCTGGATTATGATTGTGCTGGGCGTGCTGTCGGTAGTCGCCATCTACATTTTCGTGGAGCGCTACCTCGCCATCCGCGCCGCAGAGAAGGACGACCCCATGTTCATGGACCGCATCCGCGACTACATCAAGAACGGTGACGTGAAGTCGGCCATCAACTTCTGCCGCGTGACCAACACGCCAGGCTCGCGCATCATTGAGCGCGGAATCAGCCGCATCAAACTGCCTGCGCCGGAAATTCAGACAGCCATCGAAAACACTGGCAATCTGGAAGTTGCGGCGCTGGAGAAACGCTTGCACGTGCTCGCCACCATCGCCGGCGGCGCGCCCATGATTGGCTTCCTCGGCACCGTCATCGGCATGGTCGAGGCCTTCTGGCAGATGTCGAGCGCCGGCGGAAATCTCGACATTTCCATGCTTTCCGGCGGCATCTACAAGGCCATGGTGACCACCGTTGGCGGCCTCATCGTGGGCATCATCGCCCTGTTCGCCTACAATTATCTCGTGGCAAAAATCGACGGCGTGGTCAACGAACTGGAACGCAAGTCGCTCGCATTTATGGACTTAATGAACGAATAACCTATGGCGCTGCACCGCAGAACGAAAGTGTCGCCGACATTCAACATGTCGTCGATGACGGACATCATTTTCCTGCTGCTCATCTTCTTCATGATTACGAGCACGCTCGTTTCGCCCAACGCCATGAAGGTGAACCTGCCGCAGAGCAAAAAGCAAACGACGGTGAAGCCCACGGCGCACGTCACCATCGACGCCGAGCAGCAAATCTACGCCTCGGCCAACGACGACGGGCAGTCGCAGCCGGTTTCGCTCGAGGAATTGCCGCAAGTGCTGCAGTCCATGCAGGCTGAGGGCGACTCCACCGACCTCTACGTCATGCTCTACGCCGACGAAACGGTGCCTTACAAAAACATTGTGGAGGTGCTGAACGTGGCCAATGAGAACCATTTTAAGATGGTGCTCGCCACGCGCCCGCCTCAAAACTAAGCCAATGCCATCCGCATGGAACCAAAGAAACGCAAAATCATAGCCTCCATCGTCACCATCGCCGCACACTTGGTGCTGCTGGCGCTGCTTATGGTGCTGTCGCTCAAGGCATTGCCAAAGCAGGAGCGCGACGAAGGCATCCCCGTGCTGCTGGGCGAAGTGCCCGACGCAGGCGGCATGGACCTCGGCGGACTGCCCGCGGCGCAAGACGAGCAGAGCGCGGAGGAAACGGCGCCGGAGCAAGAGACTGCGCCACCGCCAGCGCCCGAGGAAACCACTCCGCCGCCTGCGCCGAAACCCGCTCCGCAACCCAAACCCGAACCAAAGCCTGAACCAAAACCGACGCCCAAACCAGCAGCGGCCACGCCCCGCATCACGCAGGACCAGGAGCAGTCGGTAGCGGCAGAAAAGGCGAAGAAAGCAGAGGAGGAAAAGAAGCGCAAAGCCGAAGAGGATGCGGCAAAGAAGAAGGCTGCCGCTGAGGCCGCAGCAAAGAAAGCAGCGGAAGACGCAGCGAAGAAAAAGGCGGCTGAAGAGGCTGCAGCCAAGAAGAAAGCGGCTGAAGAAGCGGCGAAAAAGAAGGCTGCCGAGGAAGCAGCCGCCAAGAAGAAAGCAGCGGAAGAGGCTGCCGCCAAAGCCGCTGCTGAAAAGGCACGGCGCGATGCTGCAGCAGCCAAGGCCAACAGCAATATCGGCGGCGCTTTCGGCAATAAGAACAACGCTGGAAGCAGCGGCAACACAACGGGCAACGGCAGCCAAGGCTCGAAAACGGGCAACTCCAACGTGGGCGCCACGACTGGCACTGGCGGCAACGGAACGACGGGCGCTGCCTACAAAGTGGGCGCTCGCACCGCGCTCAATCTGCCAAAACCTACCTATAGCGACGTGAAGTCCAGCGGCACAATCGTCATGAATATCGTGGTGGATGCCGCAGGAAATGTCTCGTCGGCCACCGTACAAAGCAACAACACGGGTTCGCAGTCGCTCGCGGCTTCGGCACGAAAAGCTGCGCTGAGCTCAAAGTTCTCCGCTGGAACCACCGCTGAAAAGGGTACGATTACGTATAAGTTTACGCAAAAATAACCCATTTCATCGGGAATTTTCGGCAATTTCGCATTGCAACTTCTCGGCGGAATCGGCAGTGGCGAAATTCAAAAAAGCGCCATTTCATCGGGGATTTTTGCCCAAAACGGTCATGCATCCCCAAATTTGCCCCGACATTTCTAGCGGAAAACGTCAAAAAAGCGCCATTTCATCGGGAAAAATCCGACTTTTTTCAAGCAAAAATACCACTACCATGGAAAAGATTTATGTATTTCTCGCCACGGGTTTCGAGGACATCGAGGCCCTGGGCGTGGTTGATGTGTGCCGCCGTGCCGCACTGCCAGTGAAAACGGTGTCGGTGACGGGCGAAAAGACCGTGCTGAGCAGCCACAACGTGCCCATTGTGGCCGACGAAATTTTTGAGAATGTCGACTTCAGCGACGCCGCGCTGCTCTTCCTGCCTGGCGGACTGCCTGGCGCCACGAACCTCGCTGCCCATGAGGGTTTGCGCGATGTCATTCAGACGCAGTACGACCTCGGCAAACCGCTTGCCGCCATCTGCGCCGCACCGCTGGTCTATGGCCAGATGGGGCTCCTGCAGGGCAAGAAAGCGACTTGCTATCCCGGCTTTGAGGACACGCTCATCGGCGCCGAATACACCGCCGCGCTGGTCACCAAAGACGGGCAATTCCTTACGGGCAAAGGTCCTGCCGCCGTGCTCAAACTGGGCTACGCCATCGTGGAGCGCTTCTGCGGCAAGGAAAAGGCCGACGAAATCTGCAACGGCATGCTCTATCCCGATGCCATCGAAACGGGCATCTAAGGACATTCCCTAAAAAGTAAACCACTGAGAATGAACGCCGTAATCATTGTTGCTGGCGGCAAGGGACTGCGCATGGGCGCTGCCTTGCCGAAGCAATTTCTGCCCATTGGCGGAAAACCCGTGCTGCTGCGCACCATCGAACGCTTCCGCGCCTTCGACCCCGCGCTGAGCATCGTCGTTGTGCTGCCCGAGGCGCAGCAGGACTACTGGCGCACGCTTTGCGACGACCCGTCGCTGCTCATTGCCAACGGCGGCGAAACCCGCTTCCACAGCGTCCGCAATGGTTTGGCGCTCGTGCCGCAGGATGCCGAGCTCATCGCCGTGCACGACGGCGTGCGCCCCTTCGTCAGCGTGGAAACCATCCGCCGCACCTTTGACGAAGCGGCGAAGAAGGGCGCGGCCATTCCCGTGGTCGATGTGGTGGAAACCGTGCGCCATCTCGACGGCCAAGGCGGCAGCCAGACCGTTCCGCGCGCCGACTACAAACTGGTGCAGACGCCGCAAGTGTTCCGCGCCGACCTCCTCCGCCGCGCCTACGCCCAGCCCTTCCGCGAGCAGTTCACCGACGACGCCAGCGTGGTGGAATCCCTGCCCCACCCCGTCGCACTGGTTGAAGGCAACCGCGAGAACATCAAGCTCACCACCCCCTACGACCTGAAAATCGCCGAGCACCTCTACGCCGAACTCTGAGGCATCGCAGCAAAAGAAATACTTATCCCGCAAAGCAGCGGGAACGAAAAAAGCGCCGAGCAATGCCCGACGCTTTTTGTTTTGAAAGGATTGATTTACAGTTGGCTGTAAGCTACTTTGAAGGTTTGCATAGCCTCCTGATACCAGTTGCTGGAGCAGTTCAGACCCTTCTTCAGCCATTTCTCGCGCTGTGCGGAGGTGCCGTGAGTGAAGGCGTCGGGCACTGCGTAACCCTGTGCGGACTTCTGCAGATAGTCGTCACCGATTTTCTCAGCCGTTTCAATGGCCTCTTCCAAGTCGCCCTCCTCCAGAGAGTTGAACTGCGCGTTGTCGTAGTGGCCCCAAACGCCGGCGAGATAGTCGGCCTGCAGCTCAATGCGCACGCTCATCTTGTTCGATTCGGTCTCGCTCATCTGCGCCATCTGCTGGTGTGCCTGACCCAGGATGCCCAGTTGGTCCTGCACAGCGTGTCCCACCTCGTGGGCAATGACGTAGGCGTAGGCGAAGTCAAGGTCCTTCTGGCCCTTCTTGTCGATGCCGAGCTGCGTGCGCATGCTGGTGAAGAAACTGAGGTCGAGGTAAATCATTTGGTCTGCGGAGCAGTAGAACGGTCCGACGGACGCATTGGCGCTGCCGCATCCCGAACGGGTGAAGTTGCTGTAAAGCACCATCTTAGGCGGCTCGTAGGTCTTGCCAATTTCTTGGAAACGCTTGGTCCAAACGTCCTCCGTGCCAGCCAGCACCTTGGCTGCGATGGACTTCAGCTGAGCCTCTGCCTCGCTCTCGGAGTAGTTGCCATCGGTCTGCGAACTGCTTCCGCCGCCAATGATATCTTCCAAACCTGGAAGTCCGCTGCCAGAACCGCTTCCCGTGGTCAGTCCGCCGAGGTTGCCCAGGCTGCTGAGGTCGCATCCCTTGCCGCCCATCAGCATGAAGAGCAGGAAAATGGCCGCAATGATGAGGCAGCCGCATTTGCCGCCGCCACCGGTAAGTCCACTCAGGCCGCCGAGGATGTCTCCGCCGCCAATATTGCCCAGGCCGCCTCCGAGGCCGCCCAAACCACCACCGCTGCTGCTTTGTCCGCGGCGGTCTTCAATGTTCGTGCTTTCGCGTCTGTCGTTTAATCGCATAGTTATTTATAGTTAAGTTTCTGCCGCAAAGGTAATAAAAAAACAGAAAGAGCACGCATTTTTTTCCAAAAATTTTTCATTTTCGCGCCCATTGCCACACCATATTGAATAAGTAGGCGGAAAAAAACGTTTTTTTTGCAAAAAAAAGCGTAACTTTGCAGCAACGAAAAACATTCAACTGAAATCATTATGGCACTCAATCCCGAATATCTGGTCCTCAAGCGCTCCAACGCCAAGACCAGGAACGGTTCCGACTTCGCAACGCTCACGCTCAAGAACGAGCAGGAGGAAATCACCGTCAGCGTGTGGGACCTCACCCCAACCACGCCGCCGCAGCAGGGCGACCTCGTGTGTTTCCACGCCATCAGGAACGAAGATGGCAGGCGTTCGGCGCGCGCAGCCGACATCGTGAGTAGCACGGTGAAGAAATGCACCGAGGAGCACCCGTTCTACGCGTTCCTGCCCCACCCCATCGCCAAGGAGGAGTGGACGCGCTGCGTGAACCAACTGCTCAGCTACTGCTCCGACGACACGCTGAAGGGCATCATCAGCGACTTTGCGGAGAAGCTCTACGACCCCTATTCCAAGTGGCCCGCAGCAACCAGCATCCACCACGCGTTCCCCGGCGGACTGCTTAACCACACCTACCAGATGCTGCACATGTTTGAAGGCCTCTACCCCACGCTGCCCTACAAGGTCAACCCCGACTACATCGCGCTCGCCGTCCTGTTCCACGACTACGGAAAGGTCTATGAGTACGACCAGCAGGGCAAGCGGCAACCGCTGGCGTTCCTCAAGGGGCACATCTACATTTCGGCCCACAAACTGGAGAACGTGCTGGCGCAAAAGCAGGTGAAGCAGGAGGACATCGACCGCATCGTGCACATCGTCCTCGCCCACCACGGCGAACTGGAGTTCGGCTCGCCCGTCCTGCCCTGCACGCAGGAGGCCGTCTTGGTGAACTACCTCGACAACATCTCCGCCAAGCTCGACAACATCGACGGCACGCCCGACGGCGACAAGTCCTACGCCCTCGGCACCAATGTGGTGAAGTAAGCACCGCCCTCAATAGCCGAAAACCTACTATCGGCCTCTACTCCCAGCGAGCGAAGCGAGCGCTACTTCCCTCTCCCCTTACTACCAATTACCAAGAACCTTTGTTAATTGTTAATTAAAAAAACGACCCCGCAGGCATTGCGGGGTCGTTTTTCGTTTATGGTGTTGCAAGGATTACTTGCCCATCAGGTCGTCGAGAGCGCTTTTGAGGCCGCCGAAGAAGCCTTTCTTCTCCTCTTCCTGCGGCGCTTCAGCAGCGGGCTGAGCGTTGTTTTCCACAACGGGCTTCTCTGCAGGCGCCTCAGTCTGTGCGGGTGCCTCGGCCTGTGCGGGTTCAGCGGCAGGAGCAGCAGCCTGGTTGTTGTGGTTGTTGTGGCGCTGGTTGCCGTTGTTGCCTTCGCGGCGGTCGTTGTTGCGGCGCTCACCGTTGTTGCGGCGGTCGTTTCCGCCATTGCGGCGGTCACCGTTGCGGCGCTCGCGGGCGGGGCGCTCCTGATAGTCAGCGGGCTTCTCCTCGAGCACGCGGTGGCTGAGGCGGAACTTGCCGGTCTTCTCGTCAATTTCGAGCAGCTTCACGTCGATGCTGTCGCCTTCGTGAATGCCAGCTTCCTCAACGGTTTCGAGGCGCTTCCAAGCGATTTCGCTGATGTGGAGCAGGCCGTCGTGGCCAGGCATGAACTCTACGAAGCAGCCGTAGGGCATCACGCTGCGCACGGTGCCGTGATATACTTCGCCCACCTCGGGCACTGCCACGATGGCCTTGATTTTGGCCATGGCAGCGTCGATGGCAGCCTTGTCGGGAGCAGAAACCTGAACCTTGCCCACGCCGTCGATTTCCTCGATGGTGATGGTGGTGCTGGTCTCTTCCTGAATGCCCTGAATGACCTTTCCGCCCGGGCCAATGACAGCGCCGATGAAGTCTTTCGGAATGGTGATTTGCTCGATGCGGGGCACGTGGGGCTTGAGCTCTGCGCGCGGTTCGGGCAGCACTTCCAGCATCTTGCCCATGATGTGCTCGCGGCCGGCCTTGGCCTGCATCAGCGCCTTCTCCAGGATTTCGTAGCTCAGGCCGTCGCACTTGATGTCCATCTGCGTAGCAGTCAGACCGTTCTTCGTGCCAGTGGTCTTGAAGTCCATGTCGCCGAGGTGGTCCTCGTCGCCGAGAATGTCGCTCAGCACGGCATATTTCTCTTCACCGGGGTTCTTGATGAGGCCCATGGCAATGCCGGCCACGGGGTTCTTGATGGGCACACCCGCATCCATCAGCGCCAGCGTGCCGGCGCAAGTAGTGGCCATGGAGCTCGAGCCGTTCGACTCCAGAATGTCGCTCACCACGCGGATGGTGTAGGGATAGTCGTCGGGCAACTGGCCCTTGATGCCGCGCCATGCCAGGTGGCCGTGGCCAATCTCGCGGCGGCTGGTGCTGCGCTGAGCCTTGGCCTCGCCAGTGGAGAATGGCGGGG